>Ga0154590_1080_pt1 | contig 10851 bp, 9 predicted proteins | sample RifGroF2_FD_116019 | JGI IMG/M metagenome (GOLD analysis project Ga0154590, IMG submission 116019) | Sulfurimonas sp. GWF2_37_8 | reverse complement strand
CTCTTTGAGTTTTGAAACATAATAAAAAATATACGTGATGCGTTTATCATCTTTTTGGAGTTTTTGCAGGATATTGGTATCAAAAATAAATATAGGCAAAACTTCTCCACCAAAGGAAAGCAGAGAATTGTCTTCCGTGCGAAGGTCTCTTCTAAACCATAAGAGTCTTCTCATTTGACACACGCAATATCTGAGCGAAGTGCAAGTTCTTTTGGATATGGAGAGAGAAAAGTTTGCTCTAAAAGATAGTTCACCTCATACTTTTGCGCATAGAGTTTGAGTGTAGAGAGCGGCAATATAAGCGGAATGATTTGCGTAGCATAATCATCTATCTGCTCATGTAACATCGCATTTTCTTTTGCAGTGAGATGATTTTTTACAAAACCGCTCATATGTTCAAGAACATTACGCGTTTTTCCTTTGGAGCTCTTTTTGGCTATGGCAGTTTTAAATAAAAGCTCATATTTTTCAAGAATATCCGCAAAACTTTTTGCTTCGTGATTTCCTACGATTTTGCCTAGTTGGCGGTAAAGGTTTTCATCTTTTGATTGGAGCATAAATTTATAAACGCTGTGAAACGCAACTAAATCTTTCATCGTTGCGTTTTGTTTAAACTTCTCAAAACGCTCATAAGCAAAGAGCTGCATCACAAAGTTTTCCCGCAACCACGGATTACAAAGTCTGCCCTCTTCTTCCATCGGTAAAAGTGGAAACTTCTCCCTGCACATCGCAGCAAAAACTCCATCGCCTTTGGCTTCTACATACCCATTATTTTGATATATTTTCGCACTTCTCATACCGCAGCTTGGGGATTTTGACTTGAGGATAATACCGCAAAGTGGATGTGAAGCGATGGATTCAAGATCTTTTTTGGAGGCAGACATGAGCTGTTGGCTCAAATCTTCACCTGTTTTGTTTGACTCTACTTTGATACTTTCGTCTTGGTTTTTAACAAGTCTGAGAGAAGGTCTTGGATTTCCAAACGCCATATTCTCAGGACAAAAAGAGATATATTGCGCATATTTTGAAAGATCATCCATCACAAACGTATCGCGTTTATGACCCGCATCAAAACGAACTTTTTCGCCTAAGAGACATCCAGAAACTGCTATTTTCATGCGTTACCTTTTTATAAATTGTCTCTTAATTATAGACAAATCTCTTTTTTTTGATAGAGGAAAAATGTCAGTTTATACAAAACACCCTAGTTTCTCGCGATGAGTTGGTGGGATTTGATTTTGTTGATAAGTTCTGCTATATATCCTATCTTTTTATCTTCCTGCGCCAAAGCGTCGATGGCGTGAAGGTTAAAACCTTCCATCTTCTTATCAAGGTAGTTGGTTGTCAGTTTGCCTTCGATGAAGTCACCATCTCGCACGATTTCTCTATGAAGAGGAATATTTGTGATGATACCATCGATATAGAACTCATCCAAAGCGCGTCTGGCTTTACGCACGGCACCATCCCAATCAAGCGCCCAAACGATAAGTTTACCGACCATAGAGTCATAATTTGGTGGGATAACATAGCCCGCATACGCACTTGAATCAAGGCGCACACCAGGACCTCCTGGTGTCATATAGTTTGTGATTTTACCGATTGATGGCATAAAGTTGTTCATCGGGTTCTCTGCATTTATCCTAAACTCTATCGCATACCCTCTAAAGTTGACTTCTTCTTGCATAAATGAAAGTTTTTCACCCTCAGCAATTTTTATCATCTCTTGAATGATATCTATTCCTGAAATAATTTCTGTAACAGGGTGCTCTACTTGAACCCGTGTATTCATCTCGATAAAGTAGATATTATCCGCCGCATCGACCAAAAACTCGACTGTTCCCACACTCTCATATCCAAGTCTAAACATAGCTTTTGTAGCCACTCGAAAGAGTTCTTTGCGTACAGGAGCGTTGAGTCTTGGAGAAGGTGCTATCTCGACAACTTTTTGATGTCTTCTTTGGATAGAGCAGTCTCTTTCTCCCAGATGTATCACATTTCCATATTTATCAGCCACAACCTGAATCTCTATATGTCGTGGATTTTCTACATATTTTTCGATAAAAACATCGCCCTTGCCAAAATATTTTTTCGCTTCGTTTGTAGCACTCTCAAACATCTCTTTGAACTCTTTTGCTTTGCGGACAATTCGCATTCCTCGTCCACCACCGCCAAACGCAGCTTTGATGATAACAGGAAAACCGATTGAAGTAGCAATTTTTTCGCCCTCTTTCATATCAAGTATCGCTTCATCTGTACCTTCAAGCACAGGAACACCTATCGCTTTCATCGCCACTTTTGAAGCCATCTTATCTCCAAAAAGTGCAATATGTTCAGGTTTTGGACCGATAAAGATGAGACCGTTTTTTTCACAAGCAGTTGCGAACTCTTCACTCTCCGATAAAAATCCATATCCAGGGTGAATAGCATCACATCCTGCTTTAAGCGCAAGTGCGATAATCGGGTCATAGTTGAGATAGGCTTGAAGCGCATCACCAAGGATAGGATAACACTCATCCGCTTTGCGTACCCAAACTCCTTCGACATCTACCTCAGAGAAAATAGAGACACTTTGGATATCAAGCTCTTTACAAGCTCGTATGATTCTCAGAGCGATTTCTCCTCTGTTTGCTACAAGTATTTTTTTGATCTTTTTTTGCATCTTCTCACCTTTTATCAATAAATTGGCGGAATTTTAGAATAATGCCATTAAATATTCTTCACTATTTATGCTTATAAAATTATCTATTTGTGCTATTTTTATATTCTATTTTTGCTTATTATTTTTTCTTTTTGTGCTAAAATATTGTCATGAAAAAAGAGACACTCCATAAAAGAGTAGAGATATCTAATGATATTCTTTATTATATTTATACGCACATCGATATCTCCATCAACCTTGATGAATTGAGTGAGACCTTACATATCAGCAAGTTTCATATGCACAGAATCTTCAAAGAAGTTTTTGGCACAAATATCTATGAAACCATCAAACGCATACGCCTGCAAAAAGCGGCCAATCTGCTTCTTACCAATAAATACTCCACTATCACCGATGTAGCAAATCTTTGTGGTTATGCCTCACAAACCTCTTTTTTACGTACCTTCAAAGAACGATTTTTGATGACACCGAAAGAGTGGAAAAAAGGCGGATATAAACTCTACTCAGACTCTATTTTGCAACAGTCGCAAAAAGCTGTAAACTCCAGAGCAACCTTTGAGCATCTCGAACCCACCATTGTCAAACGCAAGGAGATACAGAGCTACTATATCAGACATCATGGATACAATGCAAACATCAAACAGACATGGCAAAAGTTACAAGCATGGATATTTAGCAACAATCTTCAAGAGTTTCAAGAAATCGCTCTTTTTCACGACAATCCAACGATAACTCCGCTCAATGAATGCCAATATGTCGCTTGTATAGCACTTGAAGAGAAAGCGGTCATACAAAGCCGCAAACTCCCAAATTTTAATATTGCAAGCGGTGTTTATGCAAAATTTGACCTTATCGGTGAACAGGGAGATATCCTCAAATTTATCCACTGGGTTTACCATGAGTGGCTGCCTCTAAGTGACTATGAGACAAGTGTCAAACCACCCTACGCTATTTACAAAAAAAACAATTATCTCAGAGAAGATGCTGCGTTTATTATGAGTTTTTATATCCCGATTCAATACTGATTTTTGGCTGGGAAAAATAATATCCCTGAGAGTAGTCGATGCCTAACTCTTTTACGACTTCATACACCTCTTTGTTGCAAACATATTCGGCTACGATTTTCACATCAAGTTTTCTAGCCATAAATACAAGCGATTCTACGATTTTGCGATGTTTTTCATTTGTGTTTATATCTTGGATAAAACTTCCATCTATTTTGATGAAGTTTGCATTCAAATCACTGAGTCTGGATATATTTGAACTTTCTACTCCAAAGTCATCAATCGCAATCACATAACCCTCAGCTGCAAGAGCACTAATCTGCTCAATAATCTCTTTCGCACTTTCACCCAGAGCGATATTTTCAAGAATTTCAAGTGTAACTTGTTTTGGATTTATTTGATGTATTTTGCACTTTTGTTTCAAAAACTTTATGAGGTTTTTTTCTAAAAAATCATTTTTTGTTATGTTGATACTAAAACATATATTTGTACCTGAAAAATAAAGAAAAGATTTTTGAATAATCTGCTTCGTAATTGCTGTCATCAAACCTGCAAGTTCTGCTGCTTGCAAAAACTCATGCGGTGACAAAAACTTCTCTTTATTTTTTATGCGTGCCAAAACTTCATATTTGACTATCTCTTGCGTTTGCGTATCAACTATCGGCTGATAAAAAGGTATCAAAAGATCTTCTTCTATGTACTTTTGCAAAATTCCGATTTGTTTGGCTATTTGTGTATAGGAACTGTATTCGCTCATAGAAGCTTCAAATTCTACGATAAGGCTTCGACCTCTGCGTTTAGCTTCTACAAGAGCTATGTTCGCTTTTGTAAAAGCATTTAACTGTGAGTCATTTGAAAATCTGGCTATACCAAAAGAGAAGTTGAGATGCGTACGAATACCTTTTGCTTGAAGCGGAGTGTTTTCAAAGTAAGATTTAATTTGTTGTGCTAAAAGTTTTGTTTGATTTTTACTAGGTCGGGTTAAAAGAATAACAAACTCATCAGCACGCAGATGATATAAAGTACCGTTATAAGGCAAATTATTTCGTAGATACAAAGCAGTTTCTTTAATAAAAATATCTACTGTATCGTTGCCGTATGTAGTATTAAAAATAGAAATATTGTCTATATCAAGCATCAAAACACTATAGTCTTCACAAAGCGCAATATTTTCATTGAGGATATTCATACTTGGAAGATTTGAAAGGTGATGGTGTCTTGAGTTAAAATAAAGCTCCTGCGTTTTCGCAAAAGCCTCATCTTGTTGCTGCCTGATAGTTTTTAGATAATAATTGATAAGAAAAAAGAGTGAAATAGTTATGATAGAAGCAAGACCTAGCAAAATAATGATGATCTTTTGAATAAACAATTCCCCCTGTGGAACATATTTATTCATAATTAGTTTACTAACTTCGTTTGGTTCATTAAGTATCTCTTCAAGCACAAAATCAAAAGAAGCGATTATATACCATATTAAAATTGCACTGCCGACACCCATCAACAAAACCACAAAAACTTTGAGGTACAAAGAGATACGCTCAAAAGCGGTCTCGTTACTTTTTAAATCTATCATCTATTTATTATTCTCCGTATATCCTCTTTGAAGTTGGGCTTTTTTAGCCAAAATTTTCACGCTGTCACTGATATCTTCTGTGGCAATATGATAGTGTTCATGGAGTTTGATAAGTGATGCGTCCATCTTATCGGAGAGTGTGGTGCTCAAAAGTTTTATCTCATTTTTCATATCTTCCATCTGTTTTGTCTCTACTTCTTTGAACTCTCTTGAGATTGCGCTGAGTTGGGATTGTGCCTTGACATAATCGGCTTTGATGATCTCCATCTCTCGCATAAGTTCTTTAATGATGGAAAAAAGATCATAAAGCCCTGCGTTTTGTTCTTTAAGTTCTTTCATTCTTGTCGAAGAGAGTACCATCTGCTTCATAATCATCTCACTTTGTACTCTTATGGCAGCAAGTGTATTTTCGCCTTCACTGAGAGATGTTTTGACACTTTGAGCATGGGATTTGAGTGTTATTATCTCATTTTCAAAAGCTTTTGTGACACCGGAGAGTTGTTGGAGTGTATGGCGCGTTATGGCTTTGGCGATATCATCTGAGAGGCCTTTCATATTTTGCATACTCTCGTGGAGTTTTTCTATCTCTTGCATGGCACTTTCTTTAGAACTCAAAGTATTTTCTACCATTTTTTTAAGCTGGTTAAAGTGATCTTGTTCTGCGATACGCAGCATATCTATATGTTTATGCACTACACCATCAAGACTCGGTACCTGTATCTCCGTAAAACTCTCTAAAGATTTGGAGACATCCTGATGCCAACCCTCAAGCGCATCAAACTTATCCAAAAATTTCGCCTGATTTGTTTGAATAGTATCGAGAGCATGGATATCTTGTTTGAACTTTTCGCGTATTTCGTTTTGCGATTCTCTATCTTGTGAAGCCAAAAAGACCATCCGCTCCTCAAGCTCTGCGATGAACTTTTTGAGCTGATCCATCTGCGTGATAAGCATAAAAGTAAATTCATCCTGAGCTCTTGCGTTTTGTGATACCTGCGTTTGGTGTAAAATGTTCATAACAATATAAAGAAGCAAAGCAACTAAAAGAGGGAAGAAAGATTCACGCAATAAAAAAATAACATCTTTGACATCAGGCTGTAAAATAAAGTGGATAACACTACTGATGGCGCCTATAGCTATCATGAGCGGTGCATAGTTTATCTTGTTAGGCTCTTTGAGTATAGAAACCTGTCTCAAAAAAAGTAGGGTCATAAAAGCAAACGCTATAAGCAAATCGACATCAAACATCTCAAATTCCCCTATTGCTAAATTTTAGCTATTTTGATTATTTTATCATATTTTTTTTATAAAACAATACCTAAAATCTCTTTTGGCTCATGGATAAGTATATCGTGCGCACCATCGGGAGAAAATCCCCAAGTTGCAAAGAGCGAAGCGATACCAGCACTTTTTGCACTAAGCATATCTTTGGAGTTGTCACCGACCATCCACGCCTGATGTCTTGTTGCGTCAAAATTGTAATACTCCAAAATATGATAAAGCATTTGTGGATCAGGTTTTGGCAGAGAGACTTTATCTGCACCGATAATGACATCAAACATCTTTGCTACTTGCAAATGTTCTAACATTCTTTGCGCAAATTTGGTGGGAGCATTTGTGGCTACAGAGAGTTTCACATCATGAGCGCGGAGTTCTTGAAGTGTAAGCGCCACCCCTTCATAAAGATAAGGGTTTTGGATACACTGCGTTTCATAGTGTGCTTCAAACATATCTTTCGCTTTTGCTTCATAATGTTGTGTTTCGTAAAAAAGTTTTGGAAGGTTTCGCACCTCCATATTTATCGCATCAACGATAAACTTTTCGCTCAATGGCTCAAGTGAATAATAGTATTTTCTCACATAATTGACAGAGATCGTGATATCTTTTTGTGAGTCCAAAAGTGTCCCGTCCATATCAAAGATAACTATCTTCATCATAGCTACTGCATCTTCTCATAAATCTCACAGAGTGCATCAACAAACAAGTCGCTATCATTTGGGCAACGGCAAACGCGATACTCTTTGAGACCTAACTCATGAGCCTTCTCGCGGTACTCCATATCCAGCTCATAATCGGTCTCAGAGTTATCTAGCGTAAACGCCAAAGGAAAGATGATAACGCCTCGGTTGCGTACGCTTACCAGCTTCTCTTCAAGTGAAGGTTTGAGCCATGCTAAAGGTCCTACTTTGGACTGATATGCAAGATGCGTTTCATGAAAAAACATCCCCTCTTCTTCAAGCATCTCTCTCAAAATCTCTACATGTTTGTTGATATGACGTTCATAAACATCACCTGCATCAACTATCTTTTGAGGCAAGCCGTGTGCGGAAAATATAAGGTCAAAATCCTCATACTTAGCTTCTATCATTGCGTTTTTTATACTCTGAATGACTGCTTTGTTATAGGTCACGTTTTGAAAAAAATGTTTTGTCTCTACCAGCACTGCGTTTGCGCCGACTTTGTGGTAGGCTTCTTCAAAATCTTCCAAAGAAGACTTCGTTGTCGTAGTCGAATACTGCGGATACAAAGGAATAAGATAGATTTTCTCCACTTCTGCGGCGTTGAGTTTCTCAATTATTTCAGGAGCAAAAGGAGGCGTGTAGCGCATAACGAAATCCACCAAAACATCTTCGCCGACTCTTCTTTGAAGTTTTGCGACAAGCTGTTTTGTAAGTCCTACAAGCGGTGATTTTCCGCCGATTTTTCTGTAGATTTCTTGGGAGCTTTCTGTTCTTGAAAAAGTTATCATCGTCGCTATAAAGTTTCTAAGCAGAGAACTTTTCATCGTCAATATATTTTTATCATGAAACATATTTGTTAAAAACATTTCAACCTCTTCTAGGTTGTTTGGTCCGCCCATATTTAGTAAAACAATCGCTTCTTTGGCCATTTTAATCCTCTTTAACTCTCAAACTTACTTCATACATTATCTGTTGCAAGGGCAGCATATCTTCATATATTTCATAGAGTGTATCTATGAGCTTTTGTCCATCTTCGATGAGATGCGGGTCTAAAACTTTAAAGGTCGCCATGCCTTTGTAAAGACTCAAATCAGCACTCGGCAACTCAGCGCTAAAACCTTTTGGATAGCGTTTATAGCCTTTTTCCAAATGCGTATAACCCTTTTCTTTAGCCTTAATACTCTTTAAAACGCCATCTAATTCTACTCTTTTTGTCTCATCTTTAATGTATTCTCGAAAGGCATCAAGCATCGGTTTTTCAAACCATCGCACACCCACTGCTACCATCAACTCCTCAGGTGAAAAGTGCAGATAAAACGCAGAACTTTGCATTCTTTTACCTCTTCCCTGCCAAAAGATAATACCGATTCTGTGTTTGATTGGAGCTTTATTCGCGCCCATACGGCGGGTATCTCTGTAAATGCGATAAAGTGATTGGTTGATTTTTGGTTCTGCGTTTATGCTAGGTTCAAGGGCTTGAAGGTGTTCTCCCATCTCGACCACAAAGGCACGGGACGGATTGAGAATGAGTTGCTCGTATTCACTTTTATGCGCTTCAAACCACTCTTTGTTGTTGTTTTCTTTTATGGCTTGCAAAAAGGGAAGTGTTTTTGGGCTAAAACCTTGAAATTCCATACTCAAACCTCTTTGCAATTTGTAATTCTATCTCTATATTTCAGACCGATTAGCTCAAAATGTTTTTTCGCATATTCCATTTGCCAATCTTCTCGTGCCCTACTATCTCGTTTTTTATCACTTCCTTTTGTTTCAATGATAAAGCTACCTTCACTCTCATCGTGTTTAATAATCGCAAAATCAGGAGAATAAGAACCTAAAGGGGTTTTGATTTTAAATCTTTTTGGTAATTTTGCAAAAAATTTAAACTCTCTATCGGCACATTTGATAAAATCTTGCTCTATCGTACTATCAAATTGTTCTGCCCCGTAAAGTCCATTTCTACAATCTTCCAAATCATACCCATGTATTTCATCTAAAAAGACATTACTAAATTCATAATAATCATCCACCTTTTTATACACAAGTCCATCTTCGCTTAACATTTGAAGCATCGTGTCCTCAAAAATTTCTATCGCTTTTTTAAGATACTCATCACTATTTTTAATAAATTCGCTGACAAATTCTTCTATCCCTAACTCATCAAAAATATCAATAATAGTTGATTTTGTTAAACCTAATTTTTCTTCCAAAATCTCTACAATATTTGGCAACTCCTCTTCAAAATCAAGCTTTATACTTTTAGCCTCACTGACATATCCATCAAAAGTGCTTTCAATATTTCCAAATTGTTTGACTATCTTTTTCTCTTTCACTTCTATTTTTTGGAGTTCTTTTACCACTAGTTCTTTAAATTTTAAGCTATTAAGTGAGATTTCATAAATCGTTTTTTGCCCCAGTTTATCCCAAAGTTCCCTAAACTCTTTTAGTTCAACACTTTCCAAATCATATTTTCTAAGTGCTTTCTTTTTTTTACCCAAATCATTTGGTTTTTGATAAGATTTTTCATTTCCATTTATTTCATACTCTAACTGTAAGCTTTTTGCAAACTCGTCAAAACTCTCATTTGCGATAACCGTGAGTCTATTTATCTCTTTATCTTCTATCCTTTGCCCACTAGAATTTACAGGAAGTCTCACCCCACGACCTATGATTTGCCTCTTTTTCATCTGCGATTTTGTGTCATTTAAAGTTGTGATAAAAAATACATTTGGATTGTCCCAACCCTCTTTTAAAGCACTGTGAGAAAAGATAAAACTTCTGTTTTCTTCAAAACTAAGTAGTCTTTCTTTATCTTTCATGATAAGGTCATATGTCTCTTTTTGAAGTTTTCTATCACTATCGTTATTTTTAAGCTCATCTACAAATTCAGTTTTTCTTTTTGCAAAATAGTAGGCATAAACGGCGTTCGCATCAATGTTTTTAAAGCTTTCAAATCCAATTTTTAATCTATCAAATTCATTTCTAAAATGCTCTTCCATCCAGCCATTTTCACTTGCTAAAAAGTTTGCAACCTTATCCACAAAAAAGAGACTTAAAACTTTTATATCTTGAAGTTTTAGCTCCTCAAATTTCATCATATGCAACTTTATAGCTTCGCTTATTTGCTCTTTTTGTATCTCTTTTTTTACTTGACCATTTATATCATTGACTCCTAGTTTTACACCATTTTCAAATTTTATAAACATCTCTTTAAAAGATATTTCATCGACAATAAATCCACTATAAATAGGATTATTAGTTTTATTTTTTAGGCTATCATCCCCTTTTATTTTGAGTTGTTTTGTGGCAAATTCATCTTTGTTTTTTACAATAAGTTCTAAAGTTGCTACGGGTCTTTTTGAGGATTTATCAATCTCTAGTTTCACAACACTGATATAGACATCATTTATAGTTTGATTCTCACTTAGTGCCAAAACATCTATCTGCTTTACAAGTCCACTTTCAAGTGCCTCTTTTGCTCCCAAACTATAGATAAGATTGTAGTAATTTTTATGAGTTGCTGAGTATCTAAGGGTAAAAAGTGGACCCAGTTCATTTAAAGCTGATTTACTTAAATCACTCTCCATATTTTGCGGCTCATCAAGTATCAAAATAGGATTTGTTTTTCTTAAACTCTCTTTTGGACTTCCCACAAAT
>Ga0154590_1083_pt1 | contig 11032 bp, 15 predicted proteins | sample RifGroF2_FD_116019 | JGI IMG/M metagenome (GOLD analysis project Ga0154590, IMG submission 116019) | Sulfurimonas sp. GWF2_37_8 | reverse complement strand
GCTATAATATATCCAAACGCAAGAGGAGTATATTATGGATGTCTCAAGTTATATATTTCAATCACCTTATCATAGTCAAATGCAAATAGGCAGACCTGATACGAGTGCTACAAAGCAGGAAAACGCAACTCAAAATGCTCTTAAAACACCAAATCCTACGATTGAAAAAGCACAAAGTTTTCAAGCTTCACAAACACAAGAAGTAAAACCAACAGTACAAGATGCCCCTCTTTTGGATACTTATGCATAATGTATCTGCAACTTCTAAAATCGTCTATGCAGGTTTTTGGGTACGTTTTGTTGCATCTTTTTTGGATACACTTTTTTTAGCACTTCCGGTGGGAATTTTTATCTATTTTTTGAGTGATGGTGCGTGGTTCGACTTTTCTCAATACCAACAAAACATTGCATACGCCATAAGCGGCAATGCGCAAAAAGCACTAGCTAGCCAACCTCAAACTTCGTTGCGCTGGGAACTTCTCTTTGAGATTTCAGTTTTGCTTGTGACAATGTTGTTTTGGAGAAGATGGAGGGGTGCTACACCAGGGAAAAGATTTGTCCATATCAAGATAGTGGATGCAAAAAGCTTTCAGGAGTTGGACAATAAACAGGCAATCACACGTTCGTTTGGGTATATCGTCTCCACACTTCTTTTTTTAGTGGGTTTTTTTATGGTTGTTTTTAGAGAAGACAAACGCTCTCTGCATGATCTTTTAGCAGGAACTGCTGTAGTTTACGATGAAAACTCACTCAATATCTGAAATATCAAAAATCTCTTCATCACAATTTTGTAGCACGTACAGTTTTATTTTTGTATCCTCTTGTAAGATATGATCTATAAGGACTCTTTTTGCCAAGACGCGCATCTTAGTTTTGATGATGTCAAGTTTTGCAGGTGTTAGGATGATTTTATTCAAACTATCAACAAGATGCTGGTGTAAAAGTTTATGATTTTCCAAATCAGGAAAAGCTATAGAAGCCATATAAGCCTCCTCATCTTGAAAATGCACTTTGACATAATCGCTAAATTCGTACAGTATCACGCGAAGTTCTTCTTTTGTATTTACACCCTCTTCAAGGTCATAAAGTCTATTGACAAGTTCAAAGAGTTTTTTATGCTGTTGGTCTATCTTTTTTATACCGAGTCTATAGGAATTATCCCAAGCTATTTTTTGATTGTTAGACATTGTGAAACCTTATATTTTTTTTCAATAACTGACCTTGCGCACTTTTGTAAAAAAGAGCGTAAGATACCTTGATAATCTCGAAAAACTTATTTTTTGTAACTCCAGGGATTGTAGGAACATTTGCCTCTGCCACTTAACGGACGTGTTCGTTTATGTGCGTAATATCAATCGATAATATCATAACAAAAAATTTTAAATTTAAGAAATTTTACTTAAGGGCATCTCTAAGTGATTTTCGCTAAAATCTCAAAATAAATTTTTATTATACGTAAGGTGAAAAAGATGGATTTACAGACAATAGCGCTACATGCAGGCTACGAAAAAGATACGCAGGGAACTATGGCGGTTCCTATTTATATGACAACAGCATACGAATTTCGTGATGTAGAACATGCCGCGAATCTTTTTGCCCTCAAAGAGCTTGGAAATATCTATACGCGTCTCAATAATCCGACTACAGATGTCTTTGAAAAACGTTTTGCTGAGCTCGAAGGTGGAGCGGCAGCTATCGCCACTTCTAGCGGCATGAGCGCCATCTTTTTTGCTATTATAAACGCAGCCGAGGCAGGCGACAATATTGTCTGTGCGAAACAACTCTACGGCGGCACTTTGACACAAACAGCACATACACTCAAACGTTTTGGTATCGAAGCAAGGTTCTTTGATGTGCACAAGCCCCAGCAGATAGAGGCGCTTGTAGATGCAAAAACAAAGGTCATATTTTTTGAATCTTTAACTAACCCAAGTATTGATGTAGCCGATATCGAAGCTATCACAGCCATCGCAAATAAACACAATATTCTAACAGTGGTGGACAATACAGTAGCAACACCTGTTTTGTGCCGTCCTTTTGAGTTTGGTGTAGATATCACAGTTCATAGTGCTTCAAAATACACAACAGGACAAGGTCTCGCTATTGGCGGTATCATGGTAGAGAGAAGAAATCTTGTTGAAAAACTCAAAAACAACCCAAGATATGCACATTTTAATGAGCCAGATGCTTCTTATCATGGTCTTGTTTATACAGATATCCCACTTCCACCCTATTCTCTGCGCGCACGTTTAGCACTTTTGCGTGATATTGGAGCGGTTTCTTCTCCGTTTAATTCATGGTTATTCATTCAAGGAATGGAAACTTTTTCACTTCGCATGAGAGAACACTCTAAAAATGCTTTGGCACTTGCTGAATATCTTGAGGCACATCCTAAAGTCAAAAAAGTAAACTATCCGGGTCTAAAAAGCAACTCAAACTATGCTAACGCTCAAAAGTATTTTGAAGGCGGATTGTGTTCAGGGTTACTTAGTTTTGAAGTTGCAGACATGGAAGAAGCGACAAAAATAGTAAACGCAACGAAACTTTACTCTTTGGTCGTAAACATAGGCGACTCAAAATCCATCATTACCCACCCTGCTTCTACAACGCACCAGCAGCTAAACGCAGAAGAACTTATCGCTTGTGGCGTTCCATCAGGACTCATTCGTATCTCTTGCGGACTTGAGAGTGCGACTGATCTTGTAGCTGACATGAAACAAGCTCTTGATGCCTAATCTTTCAATGCAATAGCCCAACTACTGGGGCTATTGTAAACTTCTTGTGTAAATAAAATTACTATTAAGTCATTTTCGCTAAAATACTCTATTATTTTTAAAAGAGCTTAAACTTGTCATTAAACCTACAAACGCATACAGAACATTTTACCAATCCTCTTTATCTTGAAAGTGGTCGTATTTTAGAGCCATACGATATCGCTTATGAGACTTATGGGACGCTTAATGAAGACAAAAGCAATGTGGTAGTTATCTGTCATGCACTCACCGGCTCACACCATTGTGCTGGTGTTTATGAAGGTGAAAACAAACCTGGCTGGTGGGATGGACTCATCGGTCCAAACAAAGCCGTAGATACGAACAAATTTTTTGTTATCTGCACCAATGTTATAGGAAGCTGTTTTGGCTCAACCGGTCCAATGAGCCCAAAACATCCCCATCATGAGCCATACCGCTACAAGTTCCCTGTTGTCACTATCAAAGATATGGTCAAAGCCCAACGTATCCTCTTTGACAAACTTGATATCCATAGAGTTCACGCTATCATCGGCGGTTCGATGGGTGGTATGCAAGCACTTTTATTTGCGATACACTATCCAAACTTCGCACAAAAAATCATCTCTCTTGCGGCAACTCACGCAACACAACCCTGGGCTATTGCGTTTAATAAAGTAGCGCAAGAAGCTATCCTCAAAGACCCTGATTTTAAAGAGGGATATTATGAGCCTGAACTTCTCAAAGAACATGGACTCTCTGGTATGGCAATAGGTCGTATGGCAGGGCATATCAGTTTTCTCTCGCATGAGTCTATGGAAAAAAAGTTTGGACGTGCATACAAAAAAGATGACGGTCTTTATGAACTATTTGGAAAATTTCAAGTTGAATCTTATCTGGAATATAACAGCTACAACTTTACAAAATGGTTCGATCCGCTAAGTTATCTTTACATCACAAAGGCTATCAATATCTTTGATCTCTCACGTGGATTTGACTCCTTAGCAGAAGCGATGAAAAAAGTGCAAGCCCAGTTGCATCTTATCAGTTTTAAAAACGATATGCTCTTTAAAAACTTTGAGATGAAAGAGATATCCGATACACTTGATACTATCGGCAACAAAAACCATACTTATCTTGATATAGAGAGTGATTACGGACACGATGCATTTTTAGTCGAACTAGACAAATTTGATACATACATAAAGGAAGTTTTACATGGCTAAGAAAGAAGAAAACGCAAGTTTTGAGACAAAACTCCAGAGTGCAAAAGAGACTCTTGAGATACTGATGAATCAAGACATCACTCTCGAAGAGAGCGTAAAAGCTTACGAAAAAGGGATGAAAGAACTTCAAGAAGCGCAAAAAATGCTTCAAGACGCACAGATAAAAATCCAAGAAATCAAAGCATCTTAGTGAGAGCAGCCGTACTTCAACTGAGCGCTCAAGGTCTCAGCAGCACGAAACTTTATAACTACATCCGCATTGCAAATGCAAAAAGCATAAAAGTGCTTCTTTTGGGTGAATATATCCTCAACCCTTTTTTTAAAGAACTTGAAAGTATGTCTCTTTCTATGATTCAAGAACAAGCAAACCAACAGATAAAAATACTCAAAGAACTCTCTACAAGCTACAATATGACAATCGTAGCGCCGCTTATTCTTGTCAAGGGAAAAAAAGTTTACAAAACTATCGCTAAGTTTGCTCCAAATTCGACTTCTTACTACAAACAACAACTTCTTATAAACTATCCACATTGGAACGAAGAAAAGTTTTTTAACAATGAAATAAAAGCACTTGAGTCTCCGCTTACTTTTACTATCGGCGGTTTTAAATTTGCCATCATGAGTGGCTTTGAACTTCATTTTGATGAGCTTTGGAGTGAGATAAGAGCTAAAAATGTGGACTGCGTTTTACTCCCGAGTGTCTCTACTTTTGAGTCATATGAACGATGGAAAAACCTGATTCTTTCCCGTGCTTTTACAAACAATTGCTATATTTTGCGTGCTAACCGTATAGGCGAATATCAGGATAAAGAATATACATGGAAATTTTACGGAGACTCACTTTTAGCCTCTCCAAATGGCGAAATGCTTGAGCATCTTGGTAATAAAGAAGAGCTCATGATAGTTGACATGAACCATAGTGAAGTGCGTCATGCTAAAAAAACCTGGGGCTTTCGAGAAATGGTAAATAAGAGATTGTGATATAATCACTTTTTTTTGAGACAAAGGAGAGTGTTATGATGCACTATTTTCACAGACAGATACAACTTTGGGGAGAAGAAAAGCAACAACTTCTTCAGGGCAAAAAAATAGCCATCATAGGCTCTGGAGGTCTTGGAAGTTCTCTTGCGTTTGCACTTGGTGCAAGTGGTATCGGTGAAATACATATGATAGACTTTGACACCGTAAGCCTGCACAATATCCACAGACAAATCGCTTTTAAAAGCCCTGATGTAGGCAAAAACAAGGCCGTTATAAACGCAGAGATTATAGAGCAGAGATGCCCTTTTGTCAAAGCTATCGCTCATGAGTGCAACTTTGAAGCGTGGAGCAAAAAAAACATTGAGGTAGATTTACTTATCGATGCAACAGATAACCTTCCCTCCCGCGCTGAGATAAATACCTATGCAAAAAGCAAAAATTTACCTTGGGTCTATGGCAGTGTTGAGGCTTTTCATGGGCAAGTTGCGTTTATAGAAGCCTCCTCTTTTTCGGATGCATTTAAAATCATACAAAAAACACCTGCTGGTATCGCAGCCCCTATCGTAATGCACATCGCCTCACTTCAGGCAAATCTAGCTTTGCGATATCTTGTAGATCTGAGCGTAAAAAAAGATATGCTTTATTATCTCTTTTTTAACAATGACGGCGAGCTCATCACACAAAAGTTTACTCTTCCAAAGGCATAAATATGAAAACCGCTACGTTTTTACTTCTGCTGACTTCTTTAGCTCTTGCACACGAAAACTACAAAGAACTCCCTCACAAAATGGGCTACAATGCAGCCATAAGCGAATGTAAAAAACTAGGAGATGTTTGGCGTTTACCCGAAATTTGGGAGTTGTTTTCATTACGAGGACAAAGTGCTGCGTTTGGCATAGATAAACGTTACTGGTCAGCTACTTCGCTCAAAGAGACACGTACGCTCAATATCCATACAAGTTCAGATGAGAGTTATATCAAAAAAGAAGAACTTCCCGCCTTTGCTTTTTATCTCCAAGATGGAGATGTCACGCCAACGCCAAAAGAGATAAATGCTTTTGCACTCTGTACAAATTTGCCAAAAAACGGGCAAAGTGAAGAATACTTTCAAGTCCAAAAAAATGGTGTTGATGATAAACTCAATAATATCATCTGGGAGCCACTTGATAATAAACAAAAAGCAAACTATGAAGAAGCAAAAGATATCTGTGAGTTTAAAAAAACAAATGGCAAATCATGGAGACTTCCTAGCGTAGATGAGCTTTACTCGCTTGTAAATTACAACTATATCAAACCTGCACTCAATACTGAAATATTTTCAAAAATTCAAAATAAATATTACTGGAGTGATGATGCGTTTTCAGCTAAAGATGCCTATGTCGTAGGTTTTAGCATAGGAAGCGTCGCGACCAGTCCTAAAGAAGAAAAAAGTTACTTTCGCTGTGTGAGCGATAAAGAGTAAATCTCCATATGACTGTGAGTTCGAATTATAACTCTTATACTTCATACGGAAACTTTTCTGCACAACAGATGCAAAAGCCTAATATTGAAGAGTTTGGACTTTAGCTAAAAACTATGAAACAATATAGTGATAGATGCTTAGATGCGTTTTATGGAAGCCTCGTCTATTATAGAATTGGAGAGCATTTGTGTTGTTTACATCGGCTGCCAATTGTATGCGTTTGTAGTTGTACTCTTGGGCAATACTTCGCATCTTGTTGATGAGGCGGCTTCCTACACCCATTTTTCTATACGCTTCTTTGACGACAAGGTCTTCTATCTGACCGACAAAACCGCCTTCTGCACTTGAAATGAGCCTTTGCATCGTTATCATGCCTACGACGATATTTTCATCTTTGGCAACTAACAAATCGGCGCCTTCATACTCAAAAAGCTGCCCAATACCAGCAAGCTGTTTTTTATAATCAATGCTAAAGTCCGTTTCAATTTCAAACAAAACACTCAAAAGCTCTGCCATTTGTGAGAGATCTTCTTCTGAGGCTCTGAGTATTTTTATCCCTGTTTTCATATTCATATCACATATCTCCGGATTTCGTATAGCTATTATTTTTTTGGATGTTTCACTCAAAGGATTTCCGTTGACATAAAGTGTATTGAGATAAGAAAGATTTGCTAACGAATCTGGCAACTCATCTATCTCGTTATCATCTATATCAAGTTCTTTGAGATTGATATATCGTTCTATTGCGTTTGGGACTATTTTGATTGCGTTTGAAGAGTAACATAAAAGTTCTAAAGCAGAAGATATAGGAAGTAAAAACTCTTCAAGATTACATCCGTCACATGAAAACACTCTCAAATGTGGAGCAAAACTTTCATCCATACTCAAAGAGCTAAACGCATTATTATCAAGAATCATCTCTTCCAAAGAGTCTAGCCCATGCAGGTGCAGCATAGTGAGCGCATTTGAAGAAAGATTTACCTTTTCTACGTCCAAAGTAAAAAAAGCTTCATCTATCTTTTGAAGTTGATTGTCCGAGCAGTCAAGCTCTTCAAGAGACTCCAATATAGAGATACTTTGTGACAACTCTTTTAGAAGATTGCCACTAAGATTGAGTCGAACTACATTCACTAAAGAGTCAAACGCAGCTTTGACATCTTTAATATAGTTGGAAGAGAGGTTAAGTGTTTGTAAATCATTATTTTGTGCAAAAACAGTATCTATATTTTCAAGCAGATTGCTGCTCATATCCAAAACGCGGATATATGGACATCTTTTTAAAACAGAAATATCGCCTAGTTTATTGCCACTTGCGTTAAGAGAGCGCAGCTCCAGTGTGCCAAGCAACTGTGGCAAAACCTCAAAACTGTTACGACGCAAATCAATATTACTTAAATGTGTACAATTTTTCAAAGACTCTGGCAAAGAAGTAAGTTTATTGTTTGAGAGATTGAGTGCGATGAGTTTTGTCAGCACACCAAAACTCTCTGGTAGCGTTTTGAGAGAATGCCCACTAAGATCAAGTCGTGTGACCTGCTGCGCAGAGACGATACTTTCATCAAGTGCACCATACTGGTCTAGCCATGTTTTGAGTCTATCCCATTCATAGTTGTACATCACACATCCTCCCCACCCAATCTCTTTAGTCGTTCAAGCCGCTGTTCTATAGTATATGCAAGCTCATCATAATCAAATCTACCAAACTGCTGCATATCATATATCTTTAAAAGTGCTACTCTGCAACAGCTTTTATTACACTCTGTGACAAGTTTTTTGGCTTTTTTAAATGGCAAAGAGGTGTTTTGAAATATCTCTATTGCATCTGCGACACTTTTTTGTCCACATTCGCATATCTCCATTGCAAGAACTTCTTGTTTGTCTTTCATCACCAATATCCTTTGCTATTTAAAAAAAAAGTCTCTCAAGTACCTCTTTTTAAAATAGCATTACAGCCCGAAGCTGTAAAACCTAGAGATTGTTTTTCTCTTTAAAGTCGTTTGCTTCTTGCACTGCAATTTTCAATTTTTCTGCAAGTTCTGGCATCTTTACATAGTTACTCCAAAGTGTATCTTCTACGATATCATGGATCTCTGATGCGATCTCTACAGCCAAACGTTTAAGTTTTGCCAACTCACGTTTTGCATCTTTTTCTTCTACTGACATATATTCCTCCTCTTTAGATTTTGTGAACTTCTATCAAACTTGCTTCACTTTTGCGAAGTGCTATAAATGAATGGTTTATCATCACCTGAACGGTACTTTTAAAAAGTCCAAAATTTTTAATGCATATATTCGTATCGCGGATAAAGCCGAGTGCGTTTAAGCGTTTTTTGAGTTCACTGTTTACATTTAAAGCATCTATACAAGCCATCTCACCAACTTTCATATGTAACAAACACATATCTCTCTCCTAAAGTGAAAACGCATAAATATTTTCAAAACGAACATTCCTATCGATTCCATAAGACATATGGACAAAGGTTTGTTTGCTTTGAAAATGGTAACGTTTATACAAATCTACTACATGTTCCACTTCAAGTGGGACATCTGCAACTACTTTTTTAAGCCCTCTAAAATACAAAACGCCACGCATCATCTTTTCTGCCTCATCTTCATGACCTGCCCTCACCTGCCATGGACCGAGATAAACATGTCTTGCGTTTACGATACTGGAGTGTTGAAAACCATTTGGAAGTGTAAGTTTTAAAGAACTTGTTCTATCCATCTCATCCATCAAAAACGATGTTCTATTTTCATGAAAAGTCTCTTTATCTATTTTTGAAATGACAGCTTCAAAGTTTGAACCATCCAACTCTTTTGCATGAGCATTGGTAAAGTTAAAAGGAGGTACTTTACCAACATTGATAAATCTTCCAACTTCCATCTTAGATACAAAACCATACATCTCAAAAAACGCAACCATATCAGAATTTGCATGAAGATAGATACTTTCATATTCAGCTTTGAGTGCAAAAAAAAGTGTCTCAAAGAGTCTCTTGCCTATACCCTGTTTTTGATAGCTTTTTTCAATCATAAAATATTTAATCATCGCAGATTTTTCAAACTCTACTGCCATAACTGCACCTATGAGTTTCCCTTCATCGTAAACGCCATAACAAAGATGCGGAGAATGCATCATCATAAGTTTGACATGGTATCCATCTAGCAGCCAACCGACCTCTTCGGATATTTTGACAAGATTACCTACATCAGAAAACTTCAACCATCCTATGAACATAAACTCTCCTTGTAAAGTGCTACAAGTTCATGATTGTCCAGAACACGTTTTCTTGCAGTAACTATCTCACGAATACGAGGGAGAAGATGTTGCAAGGTATGTTTTTCTGCCGTGATGCCAAGTTGTTTGAGATGGTACATAATAGTACTTGCACCTGAGTGTTTTCCTATAGGATAAGCACGTAAACATCCTACTTCATCTGCATCAAACGGCTCATATGCCAAAGAATTTTTCATCATACCATCAGCATGAATGCCGCTCTCATGGGAAAATATACGATCACCTACGATAGGTGCGCTTGGAGAAAGGGTTATACCAGCTGCGTTTGCAACAGTTGTGGCAAGATTGTGCATCTCAAAAGCATCAATTTTGCGCTTTTGACCATAGAGATGTTTCAGCGCCATAGATATCTGCTCAAACGAAGCATTTCCTGCTCTTTCACCTAGACCAATAACGGTCGTATTTATACTAAGAGCACCTGCATCAATGCCACTGAGGGCATTTGCATTTGCAAGACCAAAATCATTATGAGTGTGCATTTCTATTGGAAGGAGATTCAATGAAGTCAATGCTTTTATATCCTCATACGTCTGCATAGGTGTCATGATGCCTATAGTGTCGCAGTATCTAAAACGATCAGCGCCAAGTTCACGTCCAAGATACATCACTTCAGCCATAAAATCGAGTGAACCGCGAGAACTATCTTCTCCACCTATACAGACAAAAAGACCTTCTCTTTTGGCAGTTCGTATTGTTCTTTCAAGTTCAGTGAGCATGGCTGATTTGTTACCGCCAAATTTTATATCTATCAAAATATCTGATATTGGGATAGAAAGATCAACAGCTTTGACACCACACATGAGTGAAGCTTCAAGATCACTCATCTTTGCACGATTCCAACTCATCATCCGTACATCCAATCCCAAAGCTAACAACTCTTTGATATCCTCTTGCTCTTTAACACCCATCGCAGGTATGCCGATTTCGAGTTCATCTGCACCACAGGCAACAAGACCTTGTGCTATAGAGAGTTTTTCTTTGGTATTAAACGCAACATAAGGAGCCTGTTCGCCATCTCGTAGTGTTGTGTCATTAATGATCATTTTTTATCCCTTGTTGAAACTAATTAATTTCCATATCTTCTGAAAGATTGAAGTATTTTCTCGTTGCTTTCAGCACTGATATCTCTATAGGTTCATACGCGTAACTTTGGTCTGCTATCAAACCTGCTTTTGCTAAGTCATCTTGTGGACATCCGCCGATTTTGGCGGTAAGGATTAGCTTACAATCTTTAAGTTTTTCAAGAATTGGCTCCATAGGATTGGCTCCATCTGGACCTGCACAATACTCATAATCAAGTTTTCTGTGGTGGATAAAACGGATACCTCTATCGCCT
>Ga0154590_1086_pt2 | contig 11065 bp, 9 predicted proteins | sample RifGroF2_FD_116019 | JGI IMG/M metagenome (GOLD analysis project Ga0154590, IMG submission 116019) | Sulfurimonas sp. GWF2_37_8 | reverse complement strand
GGAAGTTTTAGGGAGGTTGAGATGACAAGTGAATTACAAACGATAGATAAACAAAACCTACAAGACAAAATCCACACAATCCCTGGACTGCAAGTGATGCTTGATAGTGATTTAGCGGAGCTTTATCAAGTGGAAACCAAAAATCTAAATCGTGCGGTAAATAGAAATATAGAAAGATTTCCTCAAAGTTTCATGTTTCAACTTACACAAGAAGAGTATGAAAACTTGAGGTCGTATTTTGCGACCTCAAGTTCAAAAGAGTCTTTAAGGTTCCAAATTGGCACCTTAGAAAATAGTCGTGGAAAACACAGAAAATATTTGCCTTATGTATTCACAGAGCAAGGTATTTCCATGCTGTCGGCGGTTTTGCGAAGTGATATTGCCATAAAAGTCAGTATTCAAATCATAGAAGCTTTTGTAAATATGAGAAAATTTATATCACAAAATATAATTACATATGAACGATTTGAAAGAATTGAGCAAAGGTTGTCTTTGCATGATAAAAACTTTGACAAACTTTTTGAAGCATTGGAAGACAAAACTCAAAAACCAAACGAGGGGATATTTTATGACGGACAAATTTACGATGCCTATGCTTTTGTAAACGATTTGTTAAAAAGTGCAAAAAGTGAAGTGGTGCTGATAGACAATTATATAGACGATAGTGTTTTTACACTTTTTAGTAAATATCCAGAGTTAAATATCAAAATTTATACTCAAAGTATCTCAAAACAGCTAAATTTAGATTATCAAAAATACAAAGCACAATATGCAAATATAGAGTTAAAAGAGTTCAAAAATGCGCATGATAGATTTCTGATAATAGATGAAACAGAGATGTATCACATAGGAGCAAGTCTCAAAGATTTGGGCAAAAAGTGGTTTGCATTTTCTAAGTTTGAGATGGAAGCTTTGGAAGTTTTAGGGAGGTTGAAGTGAAAACAATATTTGCCATAAATCAAGAGAAATTTGCAAAAGTGCAACCGATAGTTGCACAATTAATAAACAAACTCAAAAATAGTTTGGAAGAGGGAAAAACAAAATGACCAATATCGTCGAAGTAACATACAACCAAACAGGCGAGAGTAAAACAACCAATAGTTTTGGCATGAGAGATATGCAAGAAAAAGCATACAAGGCGAGAGGCGAACAGTATCTTTTACTCAAAGCACCTCCAGCTTCTGGAAAGTCAAGAGCTTTGATGTTTATAGCTTTAGACAAACTCTATCATCAAAATATCAAAAAAGTGATTGTTGCTGTTCCTGAACGCTCTATCGGTGGGTCATTTGGTTTGACGGATTTGAAAAAAAATGGCTTCTTTGCTTCTTGGGAACCAAATCCGATTTATAATCTTTGTAGTGGCGATGCAGATAAAAGCAAAGTAGAAGCTTTTAAAAAGTTCATGGAAAGTGATGAGAAAATACTGATTTGCACACATGCCACATTAAGATTTGCTTTTAAAGAGTTAGAAGATGCTAAGTTTGATAACTGTTTACTTGCCATAGATGAGTTTCATCATGTTTCAGCCGATGGGGAAAACCAGCTAGGCGAACTTTTAAGAACTTTGATACCAAACTCTAACGCTCACATCGTAGCTATGACTGGTTCATATTTTAGAGGCGATAGCGTGCCTGTTTTGCTTCCTGAGGATGAGGCAAAATTTGCAAAAGTAACCTACAACTATTACGAACAACTCAACGGTTATGAGCATCTTAAATCTTTAGGCATCGGGTATCATTTTTATCAAGGTCGCTACACAAGTGCAATAGCGGATATTTTGGATACCGATAAAAAAACGATTTTGCATATTCCAAATGTGAACTCTGGGGAATCTACAAAAGATAAACATAAAGAAGTAGATACGATTTTAGACATCATCGGAACAGTCATCCGAACCACCGAAGATGGGATAATAATCGTTAAAAGAGAGAGTGATGGCAAACTTATAAAAGTAGCAGACTTAGTCAATGACGACCAAAAAACAAGAGATAAAGTTGTAACTTATTTGCGAAATATAAAAAGCATAGATGATATCGACTTAATCATCGCTCTTGGCATGGCAAAAGAGGGGTTTGACTGGCCGTTTTGTGAACATGCCTTGACCGTTGGTTATAGAAGCTCACTCACAGAAATCATCCAAATCATAGGACGAGCCACAAGAGACAGCGACAACAAAACACATGCACAATTTACAAACCTCATAGCCCAACCGGATGCCGAGGATTTGGAAGTCAAACTCTCAGTAAACAATATGCTCAAAGCCATAACTGCATCGTTGCTTATGGAGCAAGTTTTAGCACCGAATTTTAAATTTAAACCACGATTTGAAAACGATACTGAGCCACATAAAAAGGGAGAGTTTAAAATCAGAGGTTTTAAACCTGCTTCAACTTCAAGAGTAGAAAATATTTTAGAATCAGACCTCAATGACCTAAAAGCAACTATCTTACAAGATGAGCAGATGATAAAAGCGATTCCAGGTAATCTTGATGCAGAGGTTATTAACAGAGTTTTGATACCAAAAATTATAAAAGTAAAATATCCTGATTTGAGTGATGCCGAAGTGGAAGAAGTACGACAATATGTAGTCGTCGATAGTGTTATTAAAAATGGGCAAATCATAGAAAGTGGCGATAAAAAGTTTATAAAAATGGCTGATAAGTTTGTAAATATTGATGAACTGCATATTGATTTGATTGACCAGATTAACCCGTTTCAAAGAGCTTTTGAGATTTTATCTAAGTCGGTAACAACGCATGTTTTAAAGCTTATTCAAGAGAGTATAGAAGCGACTAGGATTGAGATGACCCCAGAAGAAGCCGTGATACTTTATAAAAAAATTCCAACTTTTCAAAGTGAACATGGACGATTGCCAAATGTAGAGAGTCAAGATTTCAATGAAAAAAGAATGGCAGAAGCACTTATCTATCTCAACAAATTAAGACGAGAAAAAGCGAATGGTTGAATTTTCACTTGATGAGATTTTAAATGACGACCCACTCAATTTGCTCAGTGAAGCTACAGCAAGAGTAAAATCTTTAAATGAAGATGATAGACTTTTAGCCACTTTTGAAGAGATAAATGCTTTTTTTGAGCAAAATGGACATGAGCCTCAAAAATCAGCAAATATGAGTGAGCGAACATTGCATGCAAGACTTGAAGGAATCAGAAAAAATCCCGAGAAAATTGAGGTTTTAAAACCGTACGATACGCATAATCTTTTAAGAAAAATCGAGATAAATTCAATAGATGATATTTTAAACGATGATGCTTTTGGACTGCTTGGGAGTCGTGTACAAGATGATATTTTTACTCTAAAGAATGTTCCAAAACAAAAAGAGACTACGATGCCTGAGTATGTAGCGACGAGAAAACCATGCAAAAAATTTCAAGATTATGAAGAGCTTTTTATTAAAACACAAGAAGAGCTTAGACTTGCTAAAAGAAAACTTGTAAGGTTTCAAAATGAACAGCAAATCAAAAAGGGGTACTACTTTATACTTAAAGGTGTTTTGCTTTATGTTGCTGATGTAGGTGAGACAATCAAAACTGGTGGAAAAATCAATGCAAGGTTGAAGTTGATTTTTGAAAATGGTACTGAGTCCGATATGCTACTTCGCTCACTCTCTGCTGAACTCTACAAACATGGGAAAAGAGTAAGTGAATACGATGAAACATCGCTTGAAGGCCTGTATGAAGTAAATGACAAAGATAAAAAAAGTGGATACATCTATATCTTGGAATCTTTAAGTCAAAATGACAAAATAGCTTCAATCAAAAACTTGTATAAAATCGGTTATTCAACTACGGATGTCAAAGAAAGAATTAAAAATGCCGTGAATGAAACAACCTATTTGATGGCGCCCGTGAAGATAATAAGTGTCTATGAAACCTACAACATGAACACCCAAAAATTTGAACAGCTTATTCACAAATTTTTCGCAGATGTTTGCCTCAATGTGGATATTTTTGGGGATGATAGCAAACGATATACGCCACGAGAATGGTTTGTTTTACCTCTTGAAATTATTGAACAAGCTATCGAACTTATTATAGTCGGTGAGATAATAAACTACGAATATGATGAGAAAAATGAAGTATTAGTTTTGAGTTAGATACGTTGCGTTTCAATAAGGTTTTTTTTCATCTATCTGGCTTTATAAAATTTATTTTGATTTCACCGCCTGTATAAATATGCCCAACTTTATACTTCTATCTCATCATTTCAGGAACTATCATTTGAGAATGATAAGAGTTTCGTTTGATATTTCGAAAAATAGCTTTGTAATAGTTTGGATGTTCTTTGATATTTATGTCAGTTACGATGACAAATTCAAATGGTTGATTAGGAAATTTTGTAAAGAACTCGAGGATTGTTGAATTGTTTGTTGACAATTTTTAATCCTCCTGTAACATTTATTCTTGTCGAGTAACTTTTGTTCTTGTAAATGACATTTATGTTCTATAGTCTGCGTTTACCTTGACATACTCATATCCGAGGTCGCAGCCATATGATTCAAAGGCACCAAAAGCGATACCCAAATCACATGAGATAGTAAATCGCGGAAGTTTCATAACAGCCGCTGCTTTGTCTTCCATCGCTGCATTAAAAAGTAGATTACCTCTCTCATAAACGCAGAGATCGTTAAAATAAATACTTAACGTCTCTTCGTAGGCTTCCACGCCGCTAGCACCAACAGTTGAAGCGATGCGTCCCCAGTTTGGATCTTCACCGAAAAGTGCTGTTTTCACAAGAAGTGAGTTGGAGAGTGCTTTTGCAACTACCTCTGCTTCTTTGTTATCTTTAGCTCCACTTACTTTATAAGTCACCAATTTTGTAGCACCTTCACCGTCCCGCACCATCTCTAGTGCCAAAAAATGCATGATTTTGTGAAGTGCCTCTGTAAACGCAGCCTTATCAAACGCAGCGCTTTTTTTATTGCTCAAAAGCAAAACTGTATCATTTGTAGAGGTATCGCCATCCACACTTGCAGCATTAAAAGTCGTCATAGTCACTGCATCGAGTATCTCTTGCATCTCATGAGCACTTGCGCTTGCATCTGTCGTGATAAAACAGAGCATTGTAGCCATTGCAGGATTTATCATCCCTGCACCTTTTGCCATCGCACCGATATGAAACGCAGACCCATCAGAGAGTTCTACACGAAACGCCATCTGTTTTGAAAATGTATCCGTTGTCATGATAGCTTTCGCTGCGTTTTGCGGCTCTTTTTTTGTAAAATCAAAAAGCTTAGCGCCTGCAATAATCTTCTCTTTAGGAAGTCTCACACCAATAACACCGGTAGAGCTCATAAGAGGATTTGTCACATTTAGTATAGTTGCAAGAACTTCATCAATATCAACTACTCCTGCTGCGCCTGTCATTGCGTTTGCGTTTTTAGAGTTTATAAGGATAAAGTTTGTCTCAAAAGTACCCTTCGCACGAAAATGCTTTATTGGTGCTGCAAACATCTTATTTGTTGTAAAAACTGAAGCAACTTCACACAAAGAGTCACTATAGATAAACGCCATGTCAAGCGCTGCGTTTGCTTTTAACCCTGCACTAATACCATCTGCGTAAAAACCGCTACTCGCACATACACCACCTTCAATCTCAACTAACTTATACAAATCTAAGCTCCTTTGGCTTTTCTCTTTTATGCATCAACTCTTTTGTCATAGCCATACCCGTTTGAGTACCAATAACAAGAAGTTTGCACTCACTTGTGATAAGAACATCACCTTTTGGCATGGTCATAAATTTTCCATCTTTTTTTGTAATACCAATAACCGAACAGTTTGTGATTTCACGAATATGTGTCTCTTTAAGTTTTTTCAAAACTGCCCAACTGTATTTTGGAACATCAATCTCTTGCATATTTAAAGGATTATCACTTTTATATAAAAACTCTTCAAGCAGATTTTCCATATCTGGACGTGCCGCCATCGCGCTCACTCTTTGGGCTGTGAGTTTTGTAGGGGAGACAACCGTATCAGAACCCAATTTTTTGAGCTTTTCAACATCACTAAGATTTGCTGCTGCAGAGATAATATAATAAGGTCTTGGAAGAAAATGTTCTTTTTCAAAAAGTCTCACAGAAGCTATCAGAGCGATATTATCAGCGATAGAATCTGAAAGTGTTATCAATCCTTTTGCAGAAGCAAGATGCGCTTTGAGCATAGTCATCTCTGCATATGGTTCTGCCTGAAGATAGGTAGAATACTTATATTCTACCGCCCACTCATGGATCTCTTTTCTTGGATCGATCACAACAAAAGGAATATGATTTTTTCTTAACTGCTTTGTCACTTCAATCGTATAATTATTATGATAACAAACAACAAAGTGCTTTTTTAATCGCACAATCTTATACAACATTCTTCGCTCCTTGAGGATTTTCGAAAATCTGCCCTTATTAACAACATCTACAATAATACCAATAGCAATTGTAAAAATCGTAAAGCCTAAAATGATAAGCGTGATAGTAAATATCTGTCCAGCTGCGGAAAACTCACCCTCATTTAAGGAACCAAACCCTACCGTTGTAAAAGTATATCCAGTTTGAAAAATCGCATTCATAATGGTATAGTCTTCTATGTAGATATATCCTAAAGTTCCAATAATCATACATATCTGGACAAGAATTAACGGTGTTCTAAAAGGAAGTAGCTGAGTATAAAGCTCATCATTGAGTGTAATAGCAGGTTTGGGAGTGGTCTCCCAGTGTAGAAATTTACGAATCTTGTTTAAAAGATTCATTTGCATTTCTTACGACGCTTAAGAATTTTTCTTAAGTGTACGTAATTCTCTCGCAGAGATTTTGATTTTTTGAGTTGTACCATCTTCTAGAGTGATACGAACTGTTCTTAGGTTTAATAAAAAACGACGCTTCGTTCTGTTTTTTGCATGAGAAACATTGTTCCCACTCATAGGGCCTTTGCCGCTAATAGCACATTTTCTTGCCATTTTAGGTTCCTTATTTAGGTTTTAAAGTTGCGAATTGTACCAAATCAAATCAAAACTGCAACTTAAGCCAAAAGAAAATATTGAAGTAATTTTAAATTTATATTACTCTTATGATTATAGAGCTAGAATATATGAAATTTAATATTATGAGTGCATCAAAGTGATAACAGCTGAAAAACTCAATTCGTATATAACAAAAATCCCTCCTGCACCTCAGGCACTGCGGGATACCTTACATCTGCTCAACTTGGGTGATCTTACAAAAGCAGCGAAAGTTGCAAATGAAGATTTAGCTTTAAGTAGTTATTTAAAAAACCTCATGCGTAAACCCATTTATGGCTTTAAAAATGATGTAAGCGATATCTCACAAATATTTGGCATCCTCGGTGTTGCCGGCTCACAACAAGCTGTTTACAACTATATGATTTCCCTTTTGTCTCCTTCTAAATGGGTACTTTTTAAACTAAACGCAACTGCGTTTCATAATCTTCAAGCAGAACTCTCAGTCAATTGGAAAAAAATACTCACGCATCTAGCTATCTATGACAAAGATATACAAAGTGCTATAACTCTCCTTCCAGCAAGTTTCATCATCGCCGAAGCTCTTTTTAGTGAAAAAATAGAAGATGTGAAACTTTTACGCTCTGTAAGTGCTATTGATCTCAATACAATACTCAAAAGATTATGCGGAATGGATCTCTTTGATATATGCGAAAAAATATCGCAAAAATGGGAAATGCAAGAAAGTATCGCCAAAATTGTGCAAGCAGCATCAGGGGTCAAACCCCAGGAGGATAACAATATTAATACTTTAGGCAAATGGATGCATCTTCTTTTATTCTATACACTGAGCAAATCAAGTTATATAGAAGCAGGACTTAATGATTTTATAGATTTTCAGGTGGAATATGTCATGGACATTTATGATGATTTTAGTAGTGTGATCGAGGTCTCATGAGAGCAATGGTAAAAGACGGTATAGGTATTTTCTCACCGCAAGGTTTTTTAGATGGTAATAATGGAAACTTTTTTTTAAGCATAGAAGATATAGAAGCTACCATAAAACTCAAAGTTGACATGATACTCGTCTCTCTTAAAAAAGTTGTGTTTTTCAATAGAAATGGACTAGACGCTTTTGTAAAAATGCTTCTAAAAGTCAGAGCAGCCAACCATGCAACCGTCGGTTTTTGCGACTTTGATCACAAAAAATTTGAAGCTATCTCAAGATTTTATGAAAATGATTTGAACTTTTCTCTTTTCAAAACACAAGAGATTGCTTCACTTTTTGCCTCAAGCTTTAAAAACCAGAGTAAAAATGTGCTTATTTATAGTGAAGACAAATCTCAACGTGCAGCGATGGCGATAGAACTTCACGATAATGGGCATAATCCGATAGTTGCCCAAAGTGAAGCAGAGTACCACCAAAAATCAAAAGCTGAAAACACTTATGATGTTATAATAGACAACACCTATCTTGGTGTCATGGGACAAAAAGTCGCAACCAGAGTTACTGGAAACGCAATCATCTACACTGTTTCTTCTTTCTTGGACGCTGAGATAGGCAACACATTTAATATCGCATACCACAACAACTCTCTTAATGTAGGTTTTAGACTCTTTATCTTTGATGCTTATAAAGTCGTCTCAATGAATGTTCATGCTCTAAATTTTTTCTCAAAACTTGCAAGTTCTGGTGCTGAATACAATGCCGCTATCTGTTTTGTAGGGCTCACTTTTGAAAAGACACCTATTGCGTTTAAAGAGACGCTTGAAGATGCAGGAATGCTATTTTTTGATCATATGGATGATATTCTGCAGAACAAAGAACTTCTTCATGAACTAGGAGCAAGCAGCGCAGCAACAGTAAAAAATAAACGGGCTATCAACAAAGCCATAGTCACTGAACTTCCAAATTTTATCGATGCAACTGTTGCCACTATTGAAATGATGACAAACGCAACTGCCAACAAAGAAACAGCCAAAGTGTGCACTATTGAGGTAGCAGATAAAGAAAATAAAATTGCCAGTTCCATAGGATTTTATGGAGACATTGACGGTATGGTTGTGCTTGTTTTTCCTCTTGCTATAGCCAAAAAAGCATGCGCACTGCTTATAGGAGAAGATACAGATGATAAAGAGCAAGTTCTTGACACGCTAGCAGAGCTTGTCAATATAGTCGGCGGAAAGATAAAAACACTGCTCGCTGATGAAAAAATCTCGGTAAATATTACGCTGCCCAGAACCTATACAGATGTAGATGGACTACTTGAAGTTATACATGATAAAAAAGGTGTGCAATTGGATTTAAAATTTGATGATGATAAATTTTTATTTTTTCTCACAAGATAAAAATATAAAGCCTACTCTAACTAGTTGGTCAGTATAATTTCAAAAATATTACTGCTCCATAAAAAGGTAAACTATGAAAGTTGCGCCAAGTGTGTTATCTGCTGACTTTGGAAATCTCCAAAGAGACGTAGAAGAGATCTGTTCTGCCGGTTGTGATTTGGTTCATGTAGATGTGATGGATGGACATTTTGTGCCAAACCTAACAATAGGGCCCGTTGTCGTTTCCGCAATCGCAAAAGCAGCTACAAAACCTCTTGACATCCATCTAATGGTACAAAACAACACTTTTTTTGTAGAACTTTTTGCACCACTCAAACCTGAATATATCTCTTTTCATATTGAAGAAGAGAAACATCCGCATAGACTTATACAAAAAATCCGTTCTTTGGGCATCAAACCTGCTATAGTTTTAAATCCACATACTCCACCTGAAAGTATAGAATTTTTGCTTGCTGACTTAGATATGGTTTTACTTATGAGCGTCAATCCCGGTTTTGGTGGACAAAGTTTTATAGATTCTGTTATCCCAAAAGCAAAAAAATTAAGTGCTATGCGAGATCAAATCAATCCCAACTGCCTTATTGAAGTCGATGGCGGAGTAAGTGATAAAAACATCCAAGCCCTAAAAGATGTAGGTGTTGATATCGTTGTTGCTGGAAGTTATGTGTTTAATCACACAAACAAAAAACAAGCAATACAAAGCCTACAGATATAATGATGGAGCTCATGTGTGATGCGTTGTAAGATTTGTGGGATAACTTCCTTTCATGATGCTATGATGGCTATAGAAGCGGGTGCTGATGCACTTGGATTTGTATTTTATGAAAAATCTCCTCGATATATCACTCCCTCTAAAGCAAAAAAAATCATCCAAAAACTACCCCCTTTTGTAGAAAAAGTTGCTCTTTTTGTCAATAATAATGCAACAGAAATAAACGCAATATGTCAAGAGAGCGGTGCATCTTTAGCACAAATACATTTTGATGCAGAGCCCAAAGTGTATGAAGCACTCACAATCCCCTACATAAAAGTAATCCGTGCACAAAATAAAGAAGATATTGCAAAATTTGCAGATACATACAGATTGGTGGATGCTTACTGTGAAACTTACGGTGGAGCTGGTAAAAAAATCAATGTTGAGTGGTTTGAAGGGCTTGACTGCTCCAAAATCATTTTAGCAGGTGGTCTCACACCAGAAAATATACATACCATCAAAAAATACGGCTTTTATGGAGTTGATGTAAGCAGTGGCGTAGAGAAAGAATACGGTATCAAAGAAGAGTCTAAAGTCAAGGCTTTTATAACAAATGCTAAGCAATAACTTTATTCTTGATGCCAAAAGTATTTCCAGACTCTCTACACGAGGTCTTTGTTTTGAATCAATCAAAAAACAAGTGGATGAAAATGTTGATTTTTCGTTAGAACTCTGGAGAGCACAAGGCTTAAATATCGTCAAACATAAAGGTTATTTTTACTTTGACACGAAATTTATCCCCGTAGAAGAAGCAGAGTTTTGTATTGTTGATATAGAAACAAATGGCTCAAAACTCGATAAACATCAAATCATTGAAATTGCAGCCCTAAAAGTCAAAAATGGGAAAATAATAGACAGATTTGAGTCCCTCGTACAATGCGATAGAATAAATGATCATATCAGCAATATAACAGGTATAACAGTCAAAGACACAATAGATGCACCGCCATTCAAAGATGTACTTTACAGCTTCAAAAACTTTCTAGGCAATGCTA
>Ga0154590_1082_pt1 | contig 11113 bp, 12 predicted proteins | sample RifGroF2_FD_116019 | JGI IMG/M metagenome (GOLD analysis project Ga0154590, IMG submission 116019) | Sulfurimonas sp. GWF2_37_8 | reverse complement strand
GGCTGGCTGTATCCTTCCGTCTTCGATAAGAAGTTGCAGTGTTTTTGTTGCTATAGCCCTGCGATACAGGTTAAAACTACTTACAAGGATTGCGTTTGGTGTATCATCGATGATAATATCCACACCCATCAAAGTCTCAAGCGCTTTGATATTACGCCCTTCTTTTCCTATGATGCGCCCTTTGAGTTCATCATTGTCAAGATGCACTAAATTTGTAAGGCGTTCAGCAGCAAATTCACCTGCAAAACGGCTTGTTGCCTGTGCAAGGATATAATTTGCTCTTTTTTTACCCTCTGCCCTCGCTTCATTTTCATAGCGTCTTACGATGTGCGCTATCTCTGCACGGGATTTCTCTTCTACTTTTTCAAGTAAAACAGAAACAGCTTCATTTTGTGTCATACCTGCACTGTGTTCTATTGTATGGAGTGCTTCTTCTATCTTATCTTCATACCTTTTTTTGAGTGAGTCGAGTGATTTTTCATTTCTTTGCAAATCAACTTTTCTAACTTTAAGCGCACTACTCTCTTCTTGAATCTTTTTCTCTTCAATCTGCTTGTATCGTTTAAAGTTTTGCTCTTTTCTAACTACATCATCTTCTCTTTGGTGAAGGTCTGCTTTGGCTCGTTCTTTTGCACCTTCATAGTGCTTTATAGCTTCTAGCTCCATCTCACGAGATTTTAAACTCGCTTTTTGCAAAAGCACTTCAGCTTCATTTTCTATCGCTTTTGCTTTCGCTCTTGCTTGTTCTGTGTAGATATCAAAGTTTGCACTAGTTATTTTTTTAGAAATTAAAAATCCCACAAGCCCGCTCACTGTGGCTATTGATCCACCAAGCAGTAACTCGCTTAACATTTTATTTCCTCTTTTGAACTCTAACTCTAGCTACCATTGTATATTTTGGTGTCAATAATAAATCACACACGACATCATAATCATCGCATAATAATTTTTTTGTGTAACAAAGTTCAGGTTGTACAAAAATTATATAAGGTCTTTTTTTTAACTTTGCAAAAAACCTGTCATACATTCCTTTTCCAAAACCAATCCTTTGAAAGTTCCCATCAACACCAACTGCCGGCACTATTGCTATATCAATTTTATTTATATTTCTTAATGTGTTTCCCGCTTCAAAAATACCAAATTTTTTTTCTATTAGCGGTAATCTAAATGGTACCATCTTAAAACTTTCGCCTTCCATAAACGGGATAAAAACTTGTGTTTTTTGTCTCATTTTTGTGAGAGTTTTTGTTATATTTACTTCAAATTTTAGCGGATAATAAAAAAGAATACTCTTGTTCTTACAATCTTTAAGCTCATGGAAAAGCCTTGCGTTGAGTTTTTTATTTTTATAGAGCTGATTATGAGACGAAGCTGTTTTAAGCTTTCGTAAGCAACTTTCTCTAAATGTAGTTTTTGTAAGAGGCATATTAAATCTTTATCGCTATAATTTGACTCAATTTTACAATAAAAAGGTATCTATATGCATAAAAAAATACTCTTATCTCTCATCTTTGCCACTTCAATTTTTCTTCAAGGCTGTAATGACAAATCCGAGGATGGCAGTGCTAACGCAGCCAATAGCATGGTAGCGGGTAATGAATACGTTTTAACAGATACAGATCTTAAACAAATCGTGGTGCAAAAACAAGGAGAAGGGTATGTTGTTGAAGGTGCTCAAAACAAAATAATCATTTTTGATATATTTGCAACATGGTGTCCTCCATGCCAGGAGTCAGCTGCAACGATTTCTGCACTTCAAGCCAAATACAAAGATAAACTCATTGTTATCGGTCTTACGATAGAAGATAAGATTTCAAATGATGACCTTGTTAAATTCAAAAAGACATACAAAGCAAACTACTCTTTGGCAAACTCAGATCAAAATAGACGTCTTATCGATGAACTGGCAAAATCTTTAAAACTTGGGGAGAGATTTCCTATCCCTGTCATGGCGATATATAAAGATGCAAAGCTTATAAACCACTACCTTGGTGCCGTTGAAGAAGAGTTTGTGGAGAGCGATATCAAAAAAGCTTTAGAAAAGTAAAGGCAGGAAATGTTTGGATTTTTAAAAAATTCTCTTAGTAAAACCGTTGCAGCTATAAAAACAGTAGTCCCAAAGAAAAAAATCACATTTTCCAAAGAGGAACTTGAAGAGATCCTCCTTGAAGCGGATGTAGAGTATGCACTTGTTGAGATTATTATCGGTGAGATTTATCAGGATAAGGTAACAAAAGAGATACTTCGCTCAAAACTTCTTGCCACACTTGCCCACACATCTTATAAAGAACCTACATTTAGTGCTCCTTTTGTTGAACTCATCATCGGTGTCAATGGAGCAGGAAAAACAACCACTATCGCCAAACTTGCTCAAAGATATAAAAATGAAGGCAAAAAAGTTATTCTTGGAGCTGGAGACACTTTTCGTGCAGCCGCTATAGAACAGCTCACACTTTGGGCAAAAAAGCTTGATATTCCAATCATCGCATCCAAACAAGGACATGATTCTTCCGCGGTTGCGTTTGATACTATAGACTCTGCCAAATCAAAAGGCTACGATCATGTTATCATCGATACAGCTGGACGTCTTCACACACAAACAAATCTTGCACATGAGCTTAAAAAAATACACCGTATCTGCGATAAGGCTCATGCAGGTGCACCACATAGAACCTTACTTATCATAGATGGAACGCAAGGAAATTCTGCAATCGCACAAGCAAAAGCGTTTCATGAGATGGTTGGTATAGACGGTATCATCATCACAAAACTCGACGGAACCGCAAAAGGTGGAAGTATCTTTAGTATAGCCTATTCTCTTGAGTTACCTATACTTTTTGTAGGCACAGGAGAAAAACCTGAAAATCTCACCCTTTTTGACAAATATGAATTTGTTGATAGTCTATTGGACGCTATTTTTATAGACGAGAAGTAATCCCTGCATATTGAGTAAATTCGCTACTTGGAAGCGGTTTACTAAAGTAATATCCTTATATCTCGTCACATCTTGTTACTCTAAAAAACGCAAGTTGTTCGGCACTCTTTACCCCTTGCAGCTATAGTCTTGATACCTAAACTCTCAGCCATAGTAATGATTGTTGTTACACAAAGAGAAGTTCCGAAAAGAGCGGGTGATTATAAAATCGTTTATTTAAGAGAAAACGATATTTTAGTCATCACTTTAATCAAAATAGCTCATAGAAAAGAAGTTTATTAAAAACCTAACATACTTCCAACTTTCGTAAATTTAAAATTTTGAGATTAATATACTGTCCCCCGAATTTCAGTGCTACACAAATTTATCTACGTAATTTTTTAACTTTTTTTCGTTTTGAATCGGATAAAATTTAACTTCATTTTATTCTTGACATTCTGTACTAACAAGTCTATAATTACATCATGAGAACAACAGCAGGCAGACCAAAGTCATTTGATGAAGATGGAGTATTAGCACTAGCGATGAACTATTTTTGGGAACATGGGTATGAAAATTCCACTCTCGATGACCTTCTTGTAACGATGGGAATCAAGAAAAGTAGTTTCTACCATACGTTCAAAAGTAAAGAAGAGTTGTTTTCACGTTGCCTTGATTTTTATCGCAAAGAAACTGAAAAAATAATGATGGAACTAAAACAACAAATTGGTCCCAAAAATACGATGCTTGCTCTTACAGATATGACTCTTAGAGAGCTAAAAGAGACAGGTTCAGTTAAAGGTTGTCTTATTATGAACTCTGGAAAAGAGTGCTACAAAAGATATACAGACTTGAGTCATCAAATTGCCTTAGAATTCAACTTTATGGTAGAAATGTTTAACGGTTTTGTCAAAGAAGCACAAGATAAAGGTGAAATAACAAGCAAAAAAGATGCAAAGATTATCGCTGGACGGTACATGAGCGCATTAAATGGAATGATAGTTGGTATCCAAGCTGGTGCTTCACAAGAACTTATAGATGATTTGAGCGATAATTTACGAGAGTTATTAGAGTAGCTTTAAAATCCGAAAAAACGGTTTTTAAAGGTGCTCTTTTTCTTTATCCATTATTGTACTATTTAGTACAATACAATTTCAGAAAGAGCAATGGATGTGTTCGTAGGTGTACATTTTGTACCAATTAGTCTAAAAATAAAGGATATACGATGAGTTTATTACATGCAGTAGAAGAAAATAGTGCTACAGGTGTGGTTAAAGAGGTTTATGATGAAGTTAGAATGATGTTTGGAAGCGTACCTGAAGGTCTAAAATTATGGAGCCTAAATCCAGAAGCATTGCAACATCATTGGGAAGAAATCAAAAAAAGTTTAGCCAAAGATGTCGAAACACAGAAGTTTGATACTATCTTGCGTTATCTCGTCTCTGAAATAGAAGGGTGTGAATTTTGTGTCGGGTTTAATGGAGGATTGCTTCTCAATATGTTTGGGATGACACAGGATGGACTTGCCATGATGGTCAAAGAACCACAAACAGCACCTTTAAGTGAAAAACAAAAAGGACTCTTACTTTTTGCATTAAAAGTTGTAAAAGAATCAAAAAAGGTCAATGCTAAAGATATTGAACAATTAAAAGCATTGGGAATAACAGAGAATGAAATTTTTGATGTGGCGCATTCAGCTACTAATTTACTGGTTTCAGACATGCTTTTAAATGCTTTTAAAGTCGAGAATTAGCGTTTTTTATTGGCGCCTACTATCATGCCTGAGACTATCTCTTCTCTAAACAAACGCGCTACTTTAACACTTTTTTCCATCTCTATGACAACATCAAACTCTTTTTCAAGATTGGCAACAGCTTGTTTGGAGTTAAAGCCCAACCATTGCAGCCTATCATTTTTGAAGCTTGATTTTACAGCTCTTTTGATCTCTGCATCAAAACTTGATTTTGGCGCTATTACATGCACATATACTTTACCAGAGGGCATAATACAAGATGACATCGTTTGTTCTATATGAAGCTCTTCTGGTTTGATATTATTTGTTATGGCGGTATAGAGAGTATCAACTTTTTCTTTATTGCTGCCTTCTGGTGTACGAGCAAAATTATTGAGTTTTTCTCTTACTTGTGATTGTATCTGTTTTGTAAGTTCTACACGACCATTATGTATAGCCGCTTTTGTTGTTTGAGCCTTATCGGCTCCACTAATCTGCGCAACTCCTACACTTGAATAAGCATCCGCTACTTGAGGTTTACAGATCCATGGAGATACACTTATGCCATCTTGTAAACATTGGTCTTTGAGCGGCGCTGCTGTAGCAGAAGCGGGTTTCGTAGCAGAAGTAGTCGCACACCCACCAAAAAAAGCAAGTAAAACAGCCGAAGCTGCAAAATAAAATAAATTTTTCATATGTATCAAAATACACTCCTTTGAAATAATATCGGAATTGTATCTAAGAGATTTTAAAATTATGAAAAAAGTTCCTTTCTAACGGTTAAAATGAACAATAAAAAAGCCGTTTAGGAGTGTATATCTCAGTTTTTTTGTTTGCTTTGTATCTGTTTTCAAGTGAAATTTGGAAATGAGGAAAAAGTGAAGATTCACTCAGAGATGTAACGACCATTGTAACATTTTGTATTTATTTTTCTAGCGCATGTTTTACAAGCAGGTTGGAAATTTCATAACTTGCATCTACAAACTCCAGCTCTGAGAGGTCTTTCATACTTTTTTTCTCCTGGGCACTGTCAACTTTTATGATGATTTTTGCCTCTTTAAAATAACCAAGTATCGCTTCACTTATGAGGCGGATGTTGGGCTCGGAGTGCATGGTTATGATGATGGCTTTAGACTCTTCTACCGCAAGAGACTCCAAAACGGGCAGTTTATTTAAGTGGCCAAAATATGCCATGTAGCCTAGTTTTCTTGCAAGCTGTACATGTTTGAGGTTGTCTGAAATGACAATAAAATCTGCACTTCTTGCTTGAAGTTCAGCGGCGACTCTTCTGCCAAGGGTTGAAAATCCGGTGACTATGACGTGGTTTTTACGCCCTATGGGTGTGATAACATCCGACTCATAAAACTCTTTTTCAAAATATGAAGAGAGTTTATATATGTTGCTGAGTATAAAAGGCGTCAAAATCATGGAGATAACACTCACTAAAATAAGAAAACTCGCCATATCCTGAGATATAAGTTTTTGCGCACCTGCAAGGGCAAAGATGGCAAAAGAGAACTCACCGATTTGTGCCAATGCCAAAGCAGTTTTAGCAGAGGTATTTTTGTCTGAGTGACGTCTGATGATGGCGTAAATAACGAGCGCTTTAAATAGCATTGCAAGAACAAAGATAAAAAAGACTATATGAATATTTTGCACAAAATAAAGCACATCTATTTTGGTACCCACTCCAAAGAAAAAGACACCCAAAAGTAAATCTTTATAGCTGGCAATGTCGGACTCTACTTTTACATTAAACTTCGTGTCGGCGATAATCATCCCCGCTATAAACGCACCCAAAGAGTAAGTAAAGCCCACCGAATGCGCAAGCAAAGAAGCTCCCAAAACAATGGAAAAGACAGAGCCTAAAAAAAGCTCTTCTATCTGCGTTTTAGCGGAGAAACGCAGGAGTGCATCTACAATTTTTTCTCCTACAGTGAACATAAACGCAAGAACTAAAACTGCTGAGATTGTCGTTTGCACCAAGACTTCAACAGGAGATAAATCGCTGTTAGATAAAAATGAGATGAGCAGTAAAATAGGAATAACAGCCAAATCCTGAAAGATAAGAATTCCCATAGACTTTTGTCCATAAGGTGTCAAAATATCTTTGGAATTTTTCAGGTATGTCAAAACTATGGCAGTGGATGAGAGCGAAAATGCCAATGAAACAATAAGTGAAGTGTTAAAGTCAAGTTTAAAAAGAAAAAACGAGAGTAAAAATATAACAAAAACACTAAAAAGCACTTGCAGCAAACCGTTTGTCAGCAAAATGTCTTTCATCTTTTTAATTTTACTGAGACTGAGTTCAAGCCCTATGGTAAACATCAAAAAGACGATGCCAAATTCACCTATAAGCTCAAGAGAGTAGATGTTAAGACCGTTAAAACCAAAAGTATAACTGATGATGGTTCCGGTAAAAATGTAGCCGATGATGTGAGAAATACCAAACTTTTTAAGAATTATGTTTATCACGGTAGCGATGGCAAGTGTTAAAAAGATTGCTAAAAGTAAATTTTCCATGGACAAATTATAATCTATAAAACAGATTTTTTTGAATCTTATTTGTATAAAATAAATGCAAAGAACATTAGTATGTTATTTGCATATGAAATAAAGTTTGTAAAGGAAGAAAAATGAGCCTCAAAATGCCACAAATCATCTACGGAACTGCCTGGAAAAAAGAAAAAACGTCTGCGTTTGTAGTCCAGGCTGTGGAAGCTGGGTTTCGAGCTATCGATACTGCGTGTCAACCAAAGCACTATTTTGAAAACGGAGTTGGAGAGGCTCTTGCTATTTTAAAGTCAAAAGGGTTCAAACGCAGTGATATCTTTTTGCAGACAAAGTTCACGCCTCTTGCAGGACAAGACCCAAACGCAATCCCTTATGATAAAAATGCCAGCTTAAAAACGCAGGTAGCAGAGTCATTTGAACTCTCTAAAAAAAATCTTCAAACGCACTATATAGATTCACTTGTACTACACTCTCCGCTTTTTCCTTTTGCCAAACTCTTAGAAGTCTGGAGAGCTATGGAACTCTTATACAAAAACGCAGAAGTTTTACAACTGGGCATCAGTAACTGTTATGATCTCTCGTTGCTTCAAAAACTCTACAAAGAAGCAGAGATAAAACCCTCTATCGTACAAAATAGATTTTACGCAGATACTGACTACGACAAAGAGATACGAAAATGGTCTCAAGAAAACAAGATACGCTACCAAAGTTTTTGGACACTCAGTGCAAACCCGCAACTCCTAACAAACAAAACCATCGCAAAACTCTCACTAAAATACAACAAAACGCAAGCGCAGATACTTTTTAACTATCTCCATACTCAAGGTGTCACACCACTCAGCGGCACAACATCCCTAGAACATATGCAAGAGGATCTGCACGCTTTTGATTTTGTTATGAGCGATGATGAGATAAAAAGTATCGGTGAACTTTTATAGAGTAAAAAACGAATATTAAGTGTAAATCTGAAGACTTTTATATAGAAAAGAAGCTCCTTTCAGTATCAAAAAATTAGCGATTCTTCTCTTTGAAGAACATCTACTAATGACGGCGGGATTGCTTTGGGATAAGCGTATAATGTTCTAAAGAATCAAGATACAATGAATATTCTGGATAAATAGATTTATTTTTGGTAAAATATAATAAAAATTCTAAATTGTAGGATTACATATTGAGGTATATTGATTTGTTTTCAGGCTGTGGTGGACTTGCTTTAGGACTTCACAATGCAGGATGGAAAGGCTTATTTGCTGTTGAAAAAAGTAAAGATGCTTTTTTAACTTTGCAACATAATCTTATAAATAAAAATTCAAATTTTGATTGGCCAGATTGGCTACCAAAACAAAATCATGATATAAATAATATTATTGAAGAACATGAAGAAAAATTGAAATTATTAAGAGGCAAAATTTCTCTTGTAGCGGGTGGACCACCTTGCCAAGGCTTTTCTATGGCAGGAAGAAGAAAAGAAAAAGACGAACGAAATCAACTTATAGATTCTTACATAAAATTTATTGACTTAGTTCAGCCTCAAATCTTGTTTTTTGAAAATGTACGAGGTTTTACGATAGGTTTTAAACAAGGCAATAAAAGAGGTGAAGCGTATTCTGTTTATGTAGTCAGAGAGCTCGAAAAGCTTGGCTATGATGTAAAAGGTAAGATTGTCGATTTTTCCGAGTATGGAATTCCACAAAAAAGACAAAGGTTTATTCTTGTAGGTACAAAAAAAGAGAATGCGGGACAATTTTTTAATTTGTTAGCACACAATAGAGCTGACTTTTTTAAATCTAAAAATTTAGAAAAAGATACAACTTCTTTAAGCGATGCCATATCGGATTTACTCCAGTCAAATGGTACAAAAGAATCCCCAGATACTAAAAACTTTCAAGCTGGAATTTATGCTAAAGCTACAAGTTCTTATCAAAAATTGATGCGACAAAACAAACCTTTAACAAATGAGATAGCAAATAGTCACAGATTTGCAAAACATAAAGAAAAAACAGTTGAAAAATTTCAATATATTTTGGATTATGGAAGAGCGAATAAAAATATCTCTGATGAAATAAAAGCAAAATACAATCTCAAAAAAAGAACAGTAGTCCCACTATGTTGTAATTCACCAACACCCACTTTGACTACTTTGCCTGATGATTATATACATTATTGTGAGCCAAGAATTTTAACAGTTCGAGAATACGCAAGAATCCAATCTTTCCCTGATAGTTATGAATTCCAAGGTAGCTATACAACAGGTGGTGAGCGAAGAAAAATAGATGTTCCAAGATATACACAAATAGGAAATGCAATCCCTCCTCTTTTTGCTGAACAGGCTGGGATTGTTTTGAGGGGGATGGTTTAATGTCAACTAATTGGGAAGATGTATATTTTTTATCACATGTAAATATTAAAAATATTATTGGAAAAGAACTTATCAATGATGATAATGTAGCAGTTATGGAACTTGTAAAGAATTCTTATGATGCAGGTGCAAAAAATGTAACAGTTGAATTTAGAAATCTAAAAAAAGAACAAAAAGTTCATGAACTTTTAATTGTTGATGATGGAAATGGTATGTCAGAAGAGGATATTTTACATAAATGGCTAAATCTTGCATACTCTATAAAGAGAGTTCAAAATGCTCAAAATAACAGATTACAGGCTGGAAATAAAGGAATTGGAAGATTTTCTTGTGATAGATTAGGAAAAAAATTAGACATATATACAAAAAAAGACTCTGAAATTTATCAGTTGCAAATAAATTGGGAAGACTTTGAAAATATCACAGATTATAATGTTCAAATAAATCAAATCCCAATGAAACTAAGAAAAACTACAGCCGATGAAGTCAAAAAAGAAACAGGTTATGAAATTGGAGATAAGGGCACAATAGTCAAAATATCTGATTTACGAGTACAATGGGTTCAACTTGATGGAAATAGTTTATTTAATGAAATTCTAAATTATCAAAAGTTTGTTTCTTTGAAGTCAACTCTTGAAAAATTAATCAATAAAAGTCAAGTGGAAAGTGATGATTTTAAAATTTTTCTAAAAGTTGATGAAATTGATGATGAAAATGAAACTTCTTATAATAAGCAAATAAATGGAGAAATAAAAAATAAATTTTTTGAAAAATTAGATTTTAACACTACTTATATTCAATCTGCAATTAGTGATGATGGACAATATATTATTACAAAACTTAAAGATAAAGATAAAGTAATATTTAAAACAATTGAAAGAAATATCGAATTTCCTGAATTAAAAAATGTAAAAATTATTTTAATGCACTTAAATCCTTATGGAAAAGCATACTTTAAAAAGCAAATGGGTGTTAGAAGTGTAGATTTTGGTTCTGTATATTTATTTATCAATGGATTTCGAATACCCCCTTATGGAGAAATAGATAATGATTCCTTTGGAATCGAAATGAGAAAAGGGCAAGGACAAAGAAGATATTTAGGCGGTAGAGACATTATTGGAAGAATAGAGATAGAAGATAGAGAAAATCAGTTTAAAATTATTTCAAGTAGAGAAGGAATTGAAGAAAATGAATCTTTTAAACAATTAGTTCATAAATCAACAAAATCAAGTGTAAGACAAACTAAAAATAATGGTTTTTTTTACAAAACACTCAAAAAACTCGAAAAATATGTGGTTGAAGGCTTAAAATGGGATAGTGTTCCTAAAGGGCACTCTGAAACATTGATAGATTTTTTTATTAATCAAAATGATTGGAATGAAAATCAAGAAAAATATGTATTAGATAGAGAAAAAAAGCTTAATAATGTAAGTAAAAATATTTTTCCTTTTATGGGATTAGATTCTAAAAATATTATGGATTTGGATATAAATAAAGAAGTTTTATCATATTTAATTGAAGATGATAAGTTATACCAAACACAATTAACCATACATTCTTACAATCATCCAATCAGCAATTAATTGCCACTGTT
>Ga0154590_1065_pt3 | contig 11729 bp, 12 predicted proteins | sample RifGroF2_FD_116019 | JGI IMG/M metagenome (GOLD analysis project Ga0154590, IMG submission 116019) | Sulfurimonas sp. GWF2_37_8 | reverse complement strand
TCAAGCGACATTGGTGGCCGGATAAAAACGCGATGGGTGGCCCGTTTGGTGCATTTTTTGCACTGATTGGTACGGCATGAAGTCATTATGAGGTAAATTGTCTTTAAAAATCAAGACAGGTCTATTTTTTGATTTTTGTAAATCACTGAAATAAAACTCACACAGTAATACATCTGATTGTTTTATTTCCATACTGCAATCGTCTTTCCACTCATCTATAAGATTCGCAGAATGGTTTGAGAGTGCTTGCAGCTCTTTAGTTTCCTCGTCTTTTTTTATCTCTTTATCTTCTATAATACGCAACTCTTTAGAATTAAGGCTTTTAAAAAAAAACATAATATGCGAATAAATAGTATCTTGTACCTGAAGTTTAATAGTATGCATTATGTACACCTTGCAAAATAATAATCTGTATTATAACATAAGAGAAAATTTGAGTTTTTTTTCATTTAGATTTCTATTAAATTCTTTTCAGAACTTTTATAAACACAACTCAACAAAAAAGCACCACCAAAAAGCGAAGCTTTCAAACTGTCCCAAAAGGATGAGTATAGAGATAAAATCTCCAGCCCAAATACTTAAAAATATTACATAAAAAATTTAATGAAAATCACAGAAATCCTATCTTCTTCTTTCCAGGTAGTCCATTAAGCCAATACTTTGCATTTATTGTTCATAAAAAATGTTTGATGAGCTTAATAGAATGTCACTTGAAGAAAATATAAAATTATCAGTATATGTAGATGATATGACATTTTCATCGAAACAGGTGATAAGTTATAGATTTCACCAAAAAATGTTCAGTATTTTGACTAAATATGGGTTTGTGACTACTGCAGAAGCATAAAGATAAAACATTATTAGGACCTGTTTACTATGGGATGCAAGTTAATCCCAAATACGTAAAGTATAAAAGATTACTCGAAAAATATAATAAATTAGAAAAACTCACTATAAAATACCACTCAAATAAGAGATCTGCCTATTTAATAGAAGTTTACATCCCCATATAAGGTTTTAAAACTTCAGGAATGTCTATGCTTCCGTCTGCGTTTTGGAAGTTTTCCATGATGGCTACCATCGTTCTGCCAACCGCTAATGAAGAGCCGTTTAGTGTATGAACAAGCGTGTTTTGTTTGCCGTCTTTAAAACGGATTTTTGCGCGTCTTGCTTGAAAATCTCTTGTATTTGAAACCGAAGAAATTTCACGGTATGTTGCTTGCCCTGGCAGCCACACTTCTAAGTCCACTGTTTTCGCTGCTCCAAACCCAAGGTCGCCCGTACACAATGTTACAAGTCTATGAGGCAGTGCAAGTGCGGTTAAAAGGTCTGAAGCACAGGCAACCATTTCATCAAACATCGCGTCACTTTCATCTGGTTTTGTCATAGCGACAAGTTCTACTTTATGAAATTGGTGCTGTCGTATCATCCCGCGAGTATCTCGTCCTGCGGCTCCGGCTTCTTTTCTAAAGCATGAAGTGTAGGCGGTCATTTTGATTGGGAGTTGTTCTTCGTTTAAAATCTCATCTTGGTAAAGATTTGTAACAGGAACTTCAGCAGTGGGGATTAAAAACAACTCTTGACCATCTATTTTGTACAAATCATCTTCAAATTTTGGAAGTTGACCCGTTCCCTCAAGTGCCGCACGGTTCACGAGTGCCGGAACACTTACTTCATCAAAGCCGCGTTTAGAGTTGAAGTTGAGCATGAAGTTTATGAGTGCGCGTTCGAGTTTTGCACCCATACCAAAGCAGACACTAAAACGGCTTGTCGCCAGTTTTACCCCGCGCTCAAAGTCAATCCAGCCATTTTGTTCTGCGAGTTCCCAATGCTCTTTTGGTGCAAAGTCAAACTCTCTTGGAGTAAGAACTTTTTTTATCTCTATGTTGTCATTTTCATCTGCTCCGCTTGGAACATCATCATCGGGGATATTTGGGATAGACATAGCGATAGACTCAAGAGCTTCTTGCGCTACTCTTTGTGTTTCGAGTGCTTGAGTGATATTGACTTTGTTTGCATCTACTTTTGCTTTAAGCTCAGTGACATCTTTTTTTTCACGCATAAGTTGACCAAACTCTTTACTCATTGCGTTTTGATCTGCTTGTAGGCTTTCATAAGCCGCTTTTGCAACTTTAAGTTCTTCATTTTTTCTCTTAAGTGTTTCTATAAGTGTGGTATCAACACCTTTTCTTGTGAGCTTTGCACTCATGACATCAAAATCTTTTTGGAGTAGTTTTAAATCAATCATTTTTTTCCTTGCTTATAATAATATATCTTTGGCTATTTGAAACTGGTTTGCCGTCATAAGATGAATCTTTGGATGGTAAGATTTGAGTGAATCAAAGAGGTTCTTACTGAGTTCAAAACCGACTTTATACTCTTCTTCTGCTCCTTTGTCATGAGCGTTTCTGAGTGCTTCTATCCAATAATTGGGAACATTTATACCAGGCACATGAGCTGAGAGAAATTGTGCTGTGCGAAGTTTCGTGATAGGAAAAACTCCTAAGATTAGCTCGGCACTTTTATTTTCATTACTTACCTCTTTGTTTGCGAGTTCTTTGAGTTCGATAAGTTGTTTTGCCCCTTCTAGATCATACACAGGCTGCGTGATGATGCCAATTGCTCCGTGTTTTATCTTTTTTTGCATCTTTTTTTGTAGAGTTTTTGGATTTTTGGCATAGGAGTTGATAACAGCAAATGGATAAATATGCTCAGGTGCAAACGCAAATGGTTTACCTGCATAGTTCATACCTGAGTTAAACGCAGAGATGATATCAAGTAATAAAGAGCTGTCTCCCTCAAAAACACCTTTGGCATGAGGCTGATCGGACAAAGTAGCAGGATCTCCCGTAAGTGCTAAAATAGCACGAATATCCACTTCGTTAGCTCCAAGTAAATCAGATTGTAAAGCAATTTTGTTACGATCACGCATACTCATGGTAGCGATAACAGGTTTATTAAATCTCTCTTGAAGCATTTTAGCGGCAAAAAGGGCGTTGTACTTGAGTTTTGCTAAAGGATTGTCTGTTGTTGAGAAACCATCAACTAGCTTTTCAAGTCCCAGCTCTTGTATCTTATCTATAATTGGTACAAACTGGGGAGAGTGTCCCGGAGTAGTTTCCAAGGTGATATATGTGCTATTTTGCAGTTTATCTATGAGTGTATCAAACAAAAAAAATCCTAATTCGCTATAATTGCGACATTATAACTAAGAGAGAAAAAATATATGCTAAAACTAGCCGTTTTTGATTTTGATTCAACGCTTATGGATGGGGAAACTATCGATTTTTTTGCCGAGGAACTTGGGATTGGCAAAGAAGTCGCGTACATTACCGAAGAAGCAATGAGCGGAAGACTTGATTTTTTTGAGTCACTCCAAAAAAGAGTGGGACTATTAAAAGGTCTAGACTATTCTGTAGTAGAAAAAATTAGTCAAAACCTTCCTTATATGCCAGGTGCTAAAGAGACGATAGCCGAACTTAAAAAACGCGGTATAAAAGTTGTATGTTTTAGTGGCGGATTTAGAAGTGCCACGGGATACGCGAAAAATATTCTCGGTTATGATGCGGATTTTTCAAACGTATTGCATCAAAAAGATGGCAAACTCACAGGGCTTGTCGGTGGAGATATGATGTTTAACTTCTCAAAGGGCGATATGCTGGTACGACTGCAAAATATTCTTGGTATAAGTGAAGAAGAGACTTTGGTCTGCGGAGATGGAGCCAATGACTTGTCAATGTTCGCTCATGCAGGAACACGTGTTGCGTTTTGCGCAAGAGAGATACTAAAAAAAGAGGCAAATATCGTGATTGAAACGAAAGATTTGACACAGATTTTAGCAAAGATTGAAGGATAAAAATGTTAGAGAGCACAGTTTGGAGACAATACCATAGTGAAAACAACTTCAGGGAGAAGTTGGCACAGTTGTGTAATGTAAATATGGAAGATATGGTGGCTGAGGATAAAGATCTCTATAGTATTCTCAAAGCAAAACTTACAAAAAAAGAGCTTAAGCTTTTTGCTATGGACAGCGCAAGTGTAAGTGATGCAGAGATGATGACTGCGTTTTCATATGATGCAGAAGCACTCAAAGAAGCAAAATATAAAGTATATAAAAAACTTAAACAAGATAAAATGCGTGCGAGTCTTAAAGCTTTAAAATATGATGCAGTAGAGTAAAGAAAAAAACTGTGAATTATTCTCCAAAAAGATTAATATTTTTTGGCAGAATATAAGATTAATCTATAATTTATCAAATAGCTTGTACACTATCACAGATTTATCACAGAGGAAAAGATATGAAAAAAACAACTTCGTTATTATTAGCTGCAACACTTGCTGGCTCTTTATTTGCTACAAATGCAATGGCAGATGCTAAAGCTGGTCAAAAGTACTACCTTAAAAAATTAAAAGATTGTAAAAAAGACGGTATAGCTAACGGTGGAAACTTCGCGACTAAACATGATCGTGACACATGGGCTGAGAAAAAAGAGAGCGGTGAACTGTTAAATGCTTGGAAAGAAATTTGTCCTTCAGGCGAGAAAAAATTTGACAAAATGAAAGAAGGCGATGTAACTGACCTTTACGATTTCTGCTGGCAATATGCTTCAGATGGTGATGTTCCATCTTGTGGTTAATCCTCAAAAACTAAAACTTCAAGCTGAGCTTGAAGTTTTTACTTTTTTACTACGATTTTAAACGCAACTCTTCTAGACTTTTCATAATCTTCACTACTTTCAAATACTACTTTTTTAGAAAAACTCAAACCGCTTCCTATAAGTATTTTGTTCAGCCATTTTTGTGTTGCTGCGTTTTGTTTTGTAAAAAGATAAGAGAGCACCGAGTAGGAGCGTTCCATAGAAAGTTTCTCATTGTTAAGGTACTGCTGCGTAAAATCAACGCCACCCCACTCACTTGATGTATGCCCATTTACTTCGAGTGCTTCGATAGATTTTTGATTATTATTGAGAAATGCTACAAGTTTTGCTCCAAAATTACTTAAAAAACTTTTTTGAGCTTTTTTGAGTTTATACTCTCCGACTTTGAAGTATAAAGAAGGGTCGATAAGCTCGATGGTAAGGTCACTCTTTATCGTTAGAATATTTTTATTTATCTCATCTGCAAATACTTTTTTTAGAGCTGCAAAAAGTGTGTCACTGTTTGAAGATATCTGCGCCATGCTTCCATCTTTGTTTAGTTTTGCTAGCCACATATTTGATTCTTGAAAATTATCATAAGTATATGCGCCCGCAACTGCTACTTGAGAGTTATGGAGTATCTTCAGCGCATGAAAACTTTCATAGTTTTTTGTACCGTAGTGCTCCTGCGTTTTCATATTGAGATTGGCATCCAGAAGCATCATGAGCGCGTCTGTGTTTTGCTTATCACGAACATATCCGACACCCATAAGAGAAAAGTCCGAAAACTCTGCGATGTCTTTGAGTGCACTCGCATACGTTGTACTTATTTTTTTATCTAAAATAATATTTTTTTCAAGATCAAATTTTATAAGGCGTATTTGCTCTTTTTGTGGCATATCATTTTGAGTGAGTGTGAGTAAAAAGTTTGCATCTCTTAGCTGGATAAGTTTATAAGGTTTGAGCTGGAGTGTAGAGTTATACTCTTTGAGCCATATTTTTTCTCCATTTTCCGTGAGTCGCATCAAAAGAAGCGCATTGTCTGTGCCACTGGCACTTGTCCCTACGATGATAAGTGAGCCGTCATTTGCTTCGACTGCACTGATGCCTTTATCATCATTTTTAGTACCATATTTGTTACTCCAGAGCATCTCACCCTCTTTAGATAGCCTTGTTAGGGATATATCGCCAAGTCCTAGCCCGCTTGCAAAGAGTGGATCATTAGCATCTCTGGAGGTGCTGGAAGAACCGATAGCGAGAACGCCTCCGTCTTTAAGTGAGATGAGTTTACTCATCCTGTCATTAAATTTTGTCCCAAAAGTTTTGGTGAAGACAATATTTGCGTTTGTATCGAGTTTTAAAAATAAAAGGGAACCTTCAAGTGTATGTCCACCTACAAAATAGCCATTATCGGGTCTCTTGATAACAGAGACGGCTTCATTACAAAGAGAGAGTGCTGCGGCTTTTGAGAGAAGTATATCACCGTCTGTACCAACTTTGAGAAGATGCATTTGTGTACCTTGCCCTCCTGAGAGACTTGCTAGATATTCAAATGGGTCTGTATGTTCTTGCGCCTCTTTGGAGTTTGAAGATATGAAGTTTTGAGAAAAGCCTACAGCGCTGATAGTTCTATCATAATCTTCAGTAATATCGTAAAGTGCATCGTTAAAAGGTTTGTCGATAATAATGGAAAAGTTCATATTTTTTGCAAAGAGATCAGTTAATAAGAGTAAAGAGAAAAAGAGTTTTTTCATTGGCATACTTTTTATTTTTTTAGCAGCAATAAATATTCCTAAAAACCGACAAATTAATATTGACTATGCTAAAGTACATTTTTATGTAAAAAAAATTCATATTTTGGGTGAGATTATTTGATATTTCGGGCATTTTTAGATAAATTTTCTTTTTTCTTCTGGCTTATTTTCTTGGTTATAAATATTCCAATATATATCTTTGGTAGTATCTATATTCAAGAGATACTCAAAAAATCTGAACAAGAAAAAATAACACTTATGATGACTACTTTAGCCCCAGCAATAGCCTTTAACATCTCTTTTGATCAAGAAGATCAACTTAGTGAAATTCTAAATGGCATACTTAAATACGAAGATATACGGAAAATAAATTTGGATTCTTTACACCATAAAAAGAGTTTATCAAAACAAACCGATCCAACTCTCGAGCTTTTTAAATATGAACATTCAATTATCGACCCCTTTGAAAAAATAGAGATAGCTAAAATCACTTTTTACTATTCAAATACAAATTTGAAAAGTATCACTCAGCAGATTTTCATAACTATCTTTTTTATCTTTATTTTTGCCTTGATAGTTTTTTTAATCATATTTTACTCCATTCGTACAGACTTAAATGCGCTTAAAGCCATCGCGAATGCTATGAAAGAATACTCTATTACAAAAAAAATGCAACCTATTATACTTGAGTGTAAAAGCGAAGAGATTAATACTATTGCCAATGTTACAAATCAAATGATTGCCAGTATTTCAGACTATCTTCTGCAACTTAAATCTTTTAACAACGAGCTTCAAGAACAAATAGAAGATGAAATTCTCAAGCAGCAACAACAAGAACGTCTTATGATACATCAATCCCGTCAAGCGGCTATGGGTGAGATGCTTGAGTCTATAGCGCATCAGTGGAGACAGCCTCTAAACATCATCGGTTTGGCAACTGCAAATATAGAAACTGAGTATAAATTAGGTGTTTTAAATGAGAAGAAGTTTGATGAGAGGATGGAGATTGTCTCACTAAACTTACAGCATATGTCCAATACTATTGATGATTTTCGTAACTTTCTCAATCCTGAACGAAAGCTGGAGCGCTTTAATCCGCACAAAAGTATTGGAGAGATTCTGAATATTCTTGATGCACAGTTTAATAATAGCAACATTCACTATGAGCTTATAGAAGAGTCAAATGTTACTTTTTATGGCGTTGAAAACGAGCTGAAACAAGTGATATTTATTTTACTCAGCAATGCAAAAGATGCAATTATGCTGCAAATACAAAAACAGAAAATCTCTCAAGGCTTGATTACGATTGTTACTAAAGAAAAGAGCGGTGAAGGGGTTATTGAAGTATGTGACAATGGCGGTGGTGTAGAGGAAAGTATTTTAAATACGATATTTGATCCCTATGTTACCACTAAGTCAAACGCAAACGGAACCGGTATTGGGCTTTATATTGCAAAAAATATTATTGAATCAAGAATGAAAGGGAATCTGTGTGTCAAAAATAACAAAGAAGGAAGCTGTTTTGCAATTAAGATTTCACTAGAAAATTTAGACAAAAAAGAGAATGAAGTTTTATGAAAAAAATACTATTAACACTCCTGACGGTTTGCCTGCTTTTTGCAAATGATGATACTTTAGATTTGCTTGAAGATCTTCAAGATGCATCTGAAATTGCCACACGTACGAAGCTTAATATGAATAAAACACCCTCTGTAGTTTCCGTTTTGCATGCTGATGAGTTAAAAAAACTAGGGATGACAAATCTCTATGAGGCACTTGAGAGTGTACCAGGTATAGAGATATCCATGGGTGCTGCTGGAGCTAAACAGATCAATATGAGAGGCAATAAGTCAGTTCTTAGAGATAAAATAAAGCTCATGATAGATGGTATCAGTGTAAACAGTGAACTTGCCGGGACTAGCTATTTTTATTTGGATATGCCATTGGAGCTTATTGAGCGTATAGAGATTGTCCGCGGTCCAGCATCAGTGCTCTATGGTTCTTTCGCACATATAGGTGTTATCAATGTTATCACTAAAAGTACAACAAATGAAAAAGGTCTATTTTTTACCAAGATGAGTTCAAAAAATTTCAAGGAGGCTGGTTTCACACAAAATCTTCATACAGAAAATATGAAGATTGCGTTTGATGGTTTCTTTCAGAACAACAATTCCAATAGAAGTTACGGCTCTTATAGTTTGATGCCTGAACTAGAGTTTACTTCCTATGAGGATTTTAGCAATAACTCTTTAGGGCTGAACGTCTCTTATGGAGAAGATATTGCCCTTCAGGCAAGATGGCTTCAAGTTGATACACAAAACTTTTTTGGTTATGGAAGCTGGCCTATAAGTAAAGATCCAAAGAGCCTTCAGACGACATCATTTATAAGTGAATTTCTCTACACACCAAAACTCTCAAGAGATATTTCGATGGATTTCAAAGTCGGATATAAGCAATATGAGTATTCTGGAGATGCTAGATATGTACCATATTCTTTGCTTCCAACACCTCCAACTCCGCCTTATGACCTTATCGGAGGTGGTTATTACAAAGAACAGGCACTCTACACAGACGCTGCGTTTAAGTATTGCGTTGCAAATCATAAAATTCTTTTTGGAACCTCGCTTTCTTATGCCAAAGTAGCTGATACACACTATTTTACCAACAATCCAACTTTTGGAGAGACGCTCATTATTCCCGTAGAAAACATCAAACAAGATATTTCAAGAGAACAATATGCTCTGTATCTCAATGACATCTACTCTCTCTCAGATGTTTGGACACTCAATCTTGGAGGTCGCTACGACTATTATAGTGACACAGATTCGAGTTTCGTTCCGAAAATAGCCCTGCTTTATAACTATGATGAGCTACAGAGCTATAAGTTGATCTATCAACGCTCTTTCAGAGCTCCTGCTTGGGTAGAACTTTATGGAAAAGATAGACCTTATTTCGGTGATCCGTCTCTAAGCTCAGAGACGATTGATACTATGGAACTTGCTTATCGTTATCAGCCTAGGCTTGATAATTGGCTCACGCTTAATCTTTTTTACTCAGAGATGCAAGATTTTATCAATCGTGACGCTGCGTTTTATTTTTTTAATGATAAAGAGCTCTTTTCGTATGGAGCAGAATTTGAGGGAAGAGTTAGCTTCAACACTATAACACTTCAAGGAAATTATAGCTACATTCACATCGAAGATGAGGCCACGATAGAACTTCCTTTTGTAGCTACACATTTAGCCAATCTTATGCTCTCTAAAAAAATTAATCGAAACTGGAATACGGGAGCTAGGTTAAGATATGTCGGAGAAAAAAAACGTGAAAATACAGATACAAGAGAAGATATGGACGCTTATGTTACATATGATCATTCTTTGACATACAACTATGATGCTTTTACTTTTGGAGCGTCTGTTAAAAATCTATTTGATAAAGATGTTACGTTTCCATCACAATTTGGAACCTCTTCAAGTGCAGGAACATATCTAGAAGATTTTCCTCGTGATGGACGAACATTTTGGCTCTTTTTAGAGTGGAGAATGCCTTGACACAAAGAGTCTTCTTTTTTCTTTTGACTCTTTTTAGCCTTCTTGGTGCAAAAGAGTACGATACGATTGTTATGAATATTGAGGCAAAACTTTTTCCAAAAATAGCAATTCTTGAAGAAAATATTGCACACAATCCTTCGCCATATCTGAATATTATTATTGTATATAAAGAGCCAGATTATGATGCAGCGCGAAATTTCAAGCAAAAGATAGAGTCCACTTATCCAGATAAAATAGGTAAAAAAAAAGTGATTGTTAGCTTGACGAAGTTTGAATCTTTACAGATTGCAAATATGGATGCGCTACTTGTACTCTCTCATGAGCTAAATGAGCTTGAGATGATTGCACTTTGGGCGAATAAAAATAAAATAGTAACTTTTACATATGAACCCGCATTTTTGGAATATGGCTTTATTGCCTCGATCTACATTGGTAAAACTACAAAGCCTTATCTTAATAGCCAGACAATCAAAAAGTATAATTTTGTTTTTGATTCATATCTTCTTCAGCTCTCAAAATTTAAAGAGTAATCTTATTCAGTAAATACTTTTTAGTAGAGTTTTTTTTACTTGATATAAATATAAAATGAGAGTAATAAATGACATAGAATGTTTCGATTTACGTGAAGCTGATAGCTTAAAAACAATGAGTAGCTTTAGAGTAATACCTAAGCATCTAAAAATAAATAACTCAAAATAATTTTCTTACATCTAGATTTATTTACCCCTGCGTTTTAAGAGTTGTGTAATAATCTCACGTTTTTTTATGGCTTCATCTAGAGTAATATCTTTTTCATATAAAGCTCCCGTAGGGCAGACATAGACACATTTGCCGCAACTGGTACAGCTAAGACTCTCAGACCATGGTTCATCCATATCGTGGATAATTTTTGTGTGGATACCTCTATCTACCATATCGAGCGCATGGGCACCTTCAACTTCATCGCAAACACGAATACAGCGTGAACAAAGAATACATCTGTTGGGGTCATGAACAAAATTTTTATGAGAAGCATCGACTTCAAATCTTGTGTTTAAGTAGGGTACATGGGAGTGTTCTAAGCCAAGCTCAGGAGCTTTGTCTTGAAGTTCACAGTCTCCGTTTGAGACACAAACGCTGCAAGTATGGGTTCTCTCGCTAAAAAGCATGGAAAGAATCATTTTTCGATTGGCTTCTATTCTTGGTGATGAGGTCGTGACTTCCATTCCTTCTTTGATTTTTGCAGTACAAGAAGGAATGAGCGTGTCACTGCCTTTCACTTCTACAATACACATTCGGCAGGAACCGACACAACTCAAGCCTTCCAAATAGCAGAGTGTAGGTATCTCAATATTGTTATCACGTGCGACTTCGAGAACTGTTTGATTTGACTGTCCGGTAACATCAATGCCATTTATTTTAAATGTTTTGACTCTGACTTTTTGTTTAATCATGACGTATTCCTTCTAAGTACTCATTCTCAAAATATTTGATAGTGCTTAAAACGGGATTTGGAGCAGTTTGTCCAAGTCCGCAAAGGCTTGTATCTTTGACAACATGACACATCTCTTTGAGAAGTATATAGTCTTCTTGTGTTGCGTTTTTGTTAATGAATTTATCAAGTAACTCTGTGAGTTGTGTCGTACCGACACGGCAAGGGACACATTTTCCACAAGATTCACTCTTGCAAAAATCCATAAAAAATCTTGCAAGTTCGACCATGTTTGAGCTCTCATCTATGACAATCATTCCACCGCTTCCCATAATGGAACCAACATTTTTAAGGGATTCGTAATCTACTTCCAAAT
>Ga0154590_1078_pt2 | contig 11768 bp, 13 predicted proteins | sample RifGroF2_FD_116019 | JGI IMG/M metagenome (GOLD analysis project Ga0154590, IMG submission 116019) | Sulfurimonas sp. GWF2_37_8 | reverse complement strand
GTTCGCAGCTCCAATGGAGAACTGCAACTAAGACCTTCTATCAAGGTTGATGTCTTGTTTTTCGGTAAAAAATACAAGGCTGTTATCTCCTTAACAAACCGTTCCGATATGAAATATCCTATGCTTATAGGGAAAAAATTTTTAAGCGGAAAATTTTTAGTAGATGTGTCACAAGAATATTTAACAAAATAAATAACTAAAGGAAAAACCCCTGTGAAAATTTATATATTATCAAGAAATAAAGCGCTTTATTCAACACAACGGCTTATAGAAGAAGCGGAGGCAAAAGGCTGGGAAGTCAAAGTTATTGATTATCTAAAATGTACTATAGAAATCATGAAAGGAGAACTTGTTATCAACTATCTTGGAAAAGTTTTGCCGACTCCTGATGCCATTATCCCACGAATAGGGGCGAGCAGAACATTTTATGGGACTGCAATGGTGCGACACTTTGAGATGATGGATGTTTTTAGTACCTCAGGCAACCTAGCTATTGCCCGCAGTCGTGATAAACTCAGAAGTTTGCAGGTACTCTCAAAACATGGAGTAGATATGCCAAGAACGGTTTTCGCATCCAACAAATCAAGTGCAAAAGATGTTATAGCACTCAGCGGAGGTGTGCCTCTTGTACTCAAAATCCTTGAAGGAACACAGGGTGTGGGTGTTGTTTTGGTTGATACGGAAAAAGCCGCGAAGTCGGTTCTTGATGCGTTTTATGGCATGGATGTAAACTTGCTTATTCAAGAGTATATCGAAGAGGCTGGCGGTGCGGATATCCGTGCTTTTATCGTTGGCGGTGAAGTTGTAGGGGCTATGAAACGCCAAGGTGCTGAGGGTGACTTTAGATCCAATCTGCATCAAGGCGGAAGTGCTACAATCTATAAACTCAACAGAAAAGAGAAGGCAACAGCCCTTGCTGCCGCCAAAGCTATGGGACTTGGCGTTTGTGGTGTGGATATGATTCCATCAAAACGCGGTCCGCTTGTCATGGAGGTCAATTCATCACCTGGTCTTGAGGGGATTGAAAAATCTACAAGTCTCAATATCGCGGCAAAAATCATGGAATATATAGAAAAAAATGTGCCGCATAAATCGAGTGGTCTTATCAAAAAAGTCAAAAGAGATAACATCGGAGCTTAAAGGAGAGACGAAAAGAGATATGGAAGAATTTTACGATATTTTAAAACAACTTATACGTATCCCAAGTGTTGTAGGTGCTGAGCATCCGTTTTTTATGTTTCTTAAACGCGAGCTTGAAGAGCTTGGTGTGAGTGTAGAGTATTATGACGGTGTTTTAGTCGCAAAAGGTGATAAGCCAGAGAGTGGATATCTCTCTTCACATGCTGATAGACATGGGCTTTTTTGTACAGGGCACAATGAGTTTCAATACGCTGCATTTATCACAAAAAACCGCGCAGACTTGACGGGAAACTCAAACGCAGAACAGCTTTTACGCAACTTTACTTCACGTTTTGTAGATGAAAAAGTACAAGCTTATGAACCATGGTCAGGAGCATATCTAGGGATAGGAACTATCAAAGAGGCTTTTTTATGTAACAGAAGAAAAAATATCATCTTTAAAGTCGAGGGTTTTGACTATCTTTTTCCTTCAACGCCCATTGCGTTTATGGACAAACTTGAATTTCGCGGGGATATCATCTCAGCGCAACTTGATAATGTTATCTCCATAGCTATTATGATTTATATGTATCAGATAGGATATCAGGGAACGGCGTTTTTTACGGCTTCAGAAGAGGCTGGAAAGAGTTGGAGATTTTTGCTTGAGTATTTTAAGCGTTTTGATATCACGACAAATGAACTGCTTGTTTTGGATACAAGTCCTTATGAAAAACTTGAAGATATCAAAGCAATAGATATCGTACTCAGACACCGTGACTCAAACGCAGTCTTTCGTTCACCACTTAAAGAAAAGATAAAAAAAATAGCTAAAAAAGAGGGTGTTCGGTATCATTTTAAAGATACCTATCTCAAAGAGAAAATGGCAAAAAATGGTACAAAAGGTTCTTTAGGGACGACAGAAATGGGGCGAATAATCTATGCAACAAAGGGTGAGATACAAGGTACAACCCTTCAAATACCAACTATTGGTTATCACACGGTCAATGAAACAGCTTCTACAAAATCTGTAGAGAGTATTATAAAAGTATTAAAAGGTTTGTATATAAATGAGAAAGCAAAGGAGAAGGCGGCGTAAGAAACGCAGCCTTACATAAGCACTAAACGAGTTGTTTATAAAGAGAGTTGAGGTCTCCAAGAACCCAAATAACGATGATTTGCTCATCCTTTATCTTGAAAAATGAAGCTCCATAATAGACGATGTGGTTACCAGTAGCTTCAAAGTCAAGAAGTTTACCGCTATGTGTACCGTTGTAGAGTGTACGTGTTGCGACAAAGTTATTTTCAGCGACCATAATCTCAACAGAGTGATAAAGGTTTGGAATCCCTTTGATAATAGTATCAAAGTAGTTTAAAAACTCTTCTCTTCCTCGCGTTTCAATATTGAGTGAACCTCGAAAGACTATATCTTCGTGGAGTAGCTTTTCGACATAAGATTTGTCTTGTTTGTTCCATAAATTTTCATAGTATGAAGTGATGATTTGTTTTTTTACTTTCATGGTTTCTCAAGCGTTGAAATTTTTGAAATTATACTTGAATTTGTGAAATTAGTATATAATCATTTTCTTATGCAAATGAATAAAAAAAGGAGATGATGTGCTAGGTATCATTGTTGCAACGCTTTTTATTGCACTTGTAACAAATATAGCTCTGAAAAAATTTGAGCTGCCGACTATTATCGGTTATATTTTTACAGGAACGATTATTTCTTATCTTTTTGGACTGCATGAGGCGGTGAACAACCATGAGCTCAAAGAGATAGCGGAGTTCGGTATTGTATTTTTGATGTTTACTATAGGTTTGGAGTTTTCTTTAAAGCATTTGAGAGACATGAAATATGAAGTTTTTGTCGTGGGAACTCTACAGATACTCATAACAGCCGGCATAGTCTTGCTCACCTCTTATTATCTTCTAGGTATAGACAAATACAGCGCACTTGTTCTCTCCATGGCCATTGCAATGTCTTCAACAGCTATCGTTCTCAAAACATTTAATGAAACAGGTGAGATAAACAAGCGATACGGGAAAAACGCTTTAGGAATCCTCATTATGCAGGATATCGCAGTTATCCCGATTCTTGTTATTATCGGGGTGATAAGTTCTCAAGAGAGTTCTTTACGAAGTGTTGTAGCTGAAGTTACATTGGGGGTTGTTATCCTCCTTGTGGTAATGTATGTCATAGGAAAGTATCTTCTAAATCCTTTTTTCAACCAAATCATCAAAACAAAGTCTGATGAGCTTTTTATGGGCTCCATCCTTTTTTTAGCTATCGGGGCATCTTATGGCGCCAATTTATTAGGATTTTCATACTCTTTGGGCGCTTTTGTAGCCGGTATGCTTATCGCGGAGACAAAATACAAACACCAAGCGCAAGCCGACCTGATTCCTTTTAGGGATATTCTTTTGGGTATCTTTTTTATCACCGTAGGAATGCAGATTCATTTTAATATCATCTTTGAATATCTTCATTTTGTAGTATTAGTTCTTATCTCGATAATGTTTGTCAAATTTGTTGTCATCTATTTTTTGATACGTATGAGTAAGCTTAACAACAGAAGAACAACACTTAAAACAGCTTTTTCACTGATTCAGATAGGTGAGTTTGCCTTAGCGATTTTGGAGTTGGCACGTGTCAATTTCATCATAGAAGCCTCCTATAGTCAAGTGATGATTGTTAGTATTGTTATCTCTATGATACTCACTCCTTTAATACTTAAAAATCTGAGCTCTTTATCTGACTTTTTTATCAAAGAAGAATATACAGATATAGATAAAAGTTTTCAAAGTAGCCCTTTTGAAGAACATCTCGTCGTTTTAGGGTATGGAGAGTTTGGGCAGAGTGTTGTTGAACGCCTTAAAGCCGACGGTGAGCTTTATATCATTGTAGAAAACAATATGGAGCAGTTTCGTTTGGCAAGGGAAAATAATGAACCTGTTATTTTTGGCTCAGCTGCAAATCGTGACATACTCAAAAGTGCTTACCTTGATAAAGCCAAAAAGATTATTGTCGCCATAGACAATCCGAGAAAACTTCATATCGTATGTGAAAATGTCAAAAACATCATCTCCAGTGATAAAATAATTGTAAAAGTACACTCATTCAAAGAACAAGATTCCTTGCTTGCGATGGGCATTACAAATATTATTGTCGAAAATAAAGCTACTATAAAAGAACTTCACAATTATATATAATTGCTGCGTTTACTAAACTTACTTTAGTCTAATAGACTAAAGTAAGTTGATTTTAGTTGCATTTGTTAAGCTTTTTTTGTTAAAATCCTGAAAATTTTTAATCAAAAGGAATTTACTATGGCAAAACATCAATTTCAAACAGAAGCAAATCAAATCCTACATCTTATGATTCACTCACTCTATTCAAACAAAGAGATTTTCTTACGTGAGCTAGTATCCAACGCTTCAGACGCTCTTGATAAGTTAAATATGCTTGTTTTAACGGATGATAAATATAAAAACGTTGCGTTTGCACCGCGTATTGACATTGTTGCCAACAAAGAGGCAAAAACTTTAACCATTAGAGATACCGGCATTGGTATGAATGAAGAAGATTTGATGAATAACCTCGGAACAATCGCAAAATCAGGGACAAAAGCTTTCTTGCAAAATCTCACAGGTGATCAAAAAAAAGATTCAAATCTTATCGGTCAGTTTGGTGTCGGTTTTTATGCTTGTTTTATGGTAGCGCATAAAGTAGAAGTGACAACAAAAAAAGCAGGAGAAGATCAGGCATTTTTATGGACAAGTGCAGGGGATGGCGAGTTTGAGCTAGAAAACGCAACTCAAGATGGACATGGAACGACTATCGTGATGCACCTCAATGATGATGAGGATGAGTTCTTAGAAAGTTACAGAATCGAAAGTATCATCAAAAAATACTCAAACCATATTCCATTTGCTATTTTTATGGACAAAGAAAAATTTATTTCTGCGAAAAAAGATGATGAGGGTAAAGAGATAGAACCTAGCAGAACAGATATTGAGAATGTTCAGATTAACCGTGCAAACGCTCTGTGGAGTATCCCAAAAAATGAGATAAAAGAAGAAGAGTATAAAGATTTTTACAGTTCAATCGCTCACTCATCTGAAGAACCGCTTGCTTGGATGCACAACAAAGCTGAGGGTGCAATAGAATATACGACACTTTTTTACATCCCGAGCAAAGCGCCAATGGATATGTACAGAGTCGATTATCAAACAGGCATTAAACTCTATATTAACCGCGTTTTCATTACTGATGATGAAAAAGAGCTTATGCCTACATACTTGCGTTTCCTTCGTGGTGTTATCGACTCAAAAGATTTACCGCTCAATGTTTCTCGTGAGATTTTACAGTCAAACGCAGTGATGTCAAAAATCAAAAACGCATCAGTTAAAAAAGTGCTTTCAGAACTTGCTAAACTTGCTAAAAATGATAAAGAAAAATACGATAAATTTTACGCTGAATTTGGCAATGTTTTAAAAGAAGGTCTCTATAACGACTTTGCAAACCGTGAAAGAATTTTAGAACTTTTACAATTTAATACTCTTAATTCGGCAGAGAAAACTACAATCGAAGAGTTTGTCAAAAATGTAGATGAAACAAAAAAAGAGATTTATTACATTGCTGGAAAAACTTCACTTGCTATGCTCAAAAACTTTCCTTCTCTTGAAAGATTTAAAGCACGTGGTATAGATGTTTTGCTCCTTAATGAAGAAGTTGACACCATCATCTTCCCAATGGTTACAGAGTATAAAGAGTATAAACTTGTGCCTGTCGCAGATGCAAAGTTTGAAGAGAGTGAAGAGGAGAAAAAAGCTGAAGAAGAAGTTTCAAAAACGTATGAAAGTTTAGCAAAAGAGTTTAAAAATGCGCTGGGTGAGAGTGTAAAATCTGTAGAAACTACTTTTGATTTGACGGACTCCCCTGTTGCTATCAAGATAGACAAAGAAGACCCGTCATATATGATGGTGCAGATGATGAAACAGATGGGTCAAGGAGGCGATATGCCTGCTCCAGCGCCAATACTCATGATAAATCCAAAGCATGAGCTAATATTAAAACTCAAAGAGTCCTCAGATGTTAACTTGATAAATGATGCAGCTCATGTACTTCTTGATCAAGCAAAACTTTTTGATGGACAAGAGTTGAGTGATACAGCAGATTTTATCACTAGACTCAATAGAATAATAAGTAAAGCTTTATAAGTTTTTAATATGAGTGCATTTGTAGCACTCATAAAAATATGATAAATTTTAATCTTGATTTTCTCTATTTTGTAAAGAAGTATGTTATCTTGCTTAAATGATTAAATACCAGAGAGCAGAATGAACAAATCTAAAGAAGATCTTATCAAGGCATTTCTTGTCAGTGCAAATAATCTTTGTAAAGAAGTGTTGCTTAATGACTTGAAAGATCTTCAGATTGCAGGATATAGTTACTCTTCAAAAGAGGCTGTGGAAGAGCTGGGACTTGATGCTGATTTGGTGCATCATCTGGTTGAAGATTATGTAGCGCAGGTTATGAAATCTATTTATACTTTTGCAGACTATCTTTTAGAGTTAAAGATTGCTCAAAAAGCAAATACAACTCTTGACTATACACCGCTAAGAGAACTGGCACATAAAAATCTCGGTGTTGCAAGAAATCTTCGTATCAAAGATGCAGAAAAACTTTTGTATGAGTTGATGAAAAAAGATGACTTAGAATATCTCGAACTTTGCATACAGGCACTGCAAGCTTGCACTATCAAGCTAAAACCCGTTTGCGCATACAACACAGTCACAATGATAAAAATCAAAAAGACATTATAATTTTATTTAAGAGAACGAGAGACTTCTTCAAGTTTATTTTGAGGTTTTGTTAAAAATTTTTCTTCTTTGTCTAAAGGTAAAACAAAAGCAAGCAAGATAAATATAAATGAAAAAACAATAGCACTCAAAATACTAAGTACAACTTTCAATTTAAAATCATTCATAATAATCCTCTTTTTTAGCGTGATTTATTATAACATGTTAAAATCATATATGCATAAACTATCTTCTTTTTTTGTACTGTTGTTCTGGGGTGTTTTGATTGCAAATGAGCCAAATCTTGCGATACTTCAAAGTGTTATCTCAAATGATACACAAAAATTTTCTCAAAAAATGTCCCATTTCATTTGTAAACCTTACGGGGTTGTCACACTGGAAAAACTTTACAATACAAGTGCAATTGACTCTTTATGCAGAAAAAGTGTAGAGAGCTTGTATGCACAAGATCCAAACATAAGATATTTTTCTCTTCGTTTGCTCAAACCTATGCAAACGTATCATGTAGAGTTTCAAGAAAAAAGCTGCGTTTTGTATGCCAATGGTGAAAAAACACTCTCAGAACTTCTTTTAGCAGAAGGTTTGGCTTTTATAAAACCTGCGTTTGGTGATGATGTTTTTAATGCTGTTTTTTCAAAAGCACAAATGGCCGCAAAACTTTCAAAAAAAGGTTTATGGCGGGAAAATATACTCAAAGAGTGTATGGTTGAGTTGTATAAGGAATAGTCTTGAAAAAAGCATTTTATAGTGGTATAGCAGTTGCCCTTGTCGGTATTATCCTCAACTTTTCATTTAAAATACTTGCCTCACATTTGATAGATAAAGCAACTTTAACGCTTTATTTTACAGCGATAGATATCTTTACACTTACACTTTTGATTTTGGTAGGATTTCGCTCTTCCATGGTAGTTGCGTTTTCACAACTCAAAAACGCAAGTATGATTGTCAATATCTTTCGAGGTTTTGTGTTGGTAACGGTTATGATCTCTTGGGCTTTTGTGATACCTTTTTTAAAGCATAAAATGGGGATAGATATCCATTATTGGTATCTTGTGGCAACGGTGATAAGTTTGAGTTTGGCACTCTATTTTTCCAATATCATCGCGATGTATCGACTCTATTTTGTTATGAATGCAGTAACACTTTTAGAGCCTGTTTTGGTACTTTTTTGGTTTTCTTTCGCCTATTTTACTTTTGATTTAAGAGGCATACAGCCTCTTTTTATTGCAACTATTATGAGTTCAATGGGTATCAGCAGTTACATCTTTTTCAAAAAACGCAAAGAGCATCCTGCACTTTCACTCAAACAACCTATTTTTGATGCCAAAGCTCTTGCATTTATAAAAAACTCTGTGATATCTACCATAGAGTTTGGTTCTGGTATCGTGCTTTTGTATATGGTTGTCTTTATTATGATGCGCCATTACAGTGTAGAAGAGTTGGGTGATTTTCAAGTAGTTACTAAGCCTATATTTTCGTATATGGTGATGCTTTTTGTTTTTCCTATATTTCGTTTTGTTTTGCCAGAGCTCTCAAAACTTATTAGTGAGAAAAAGATTGAAGAGATATATGAACTCAAAAGATGGATACTACGTTACGCTTTTGTTGTTAGCGGCGTTTTTATTATTGTTTCATTGCTCTTTTCTTCAGAAATTTTGGCATATCTTTTCCCGCCTGAATATGCAAATGCATCACTGATGATAAAACATCTCTCTTTTTTCTTTATCTTTTTGATTATAAACTCCTATCAAGTTGCGTTTATCAAGGCAAGCGGAGCTTTTATGAGTGCGCTTTTGATTCGTCTGTTGGGGATTGTTGCTTTGGTGAGTGTTTTTTATGTTATCTATAACTTTTATTCGCAAAATGTTATATCAATTATCGTCGCTTTGGTTTCGAGTTATTTGATTATGTTTTTGGTTTCGTTTGTGGTTGAGAGAAGATTGTTAAGAGAACTTAAAAGTTCTCTCTAGTCATGTTTATGCGTCATATAAACCCAAAACTCTTTATGCGAATAACCTTTGTTGAGAAAAAATATCTGTAAGATGCCAACGCGGTAAAGCGTGATGATCATTTTTGCATAAGGCACAAAAAGACTCAAGCTTATCAGGATGTTTTGTTCTTTGTCGCCTTTAGAGCTTATCATCTCCTGCATACCGATATTTTTGCTTAAATAAAGCCCAAACATCATAGAAAACAAAAAGTTTAAAATAAGCCCAAAGATTATGTATGCTACAAAATCTTGCTCATGTATTCCTGCGATCATGTAAAAACCTCTTTTTAAATGTGTGAATTTTATCAAAAAAATTATTAGAGAGTGTTTTTACTCATAAGTTTTAATCTTTTTGCTTGTGATAAATGTAGCAAATGGAATCAGTGAAGCGATAAAAAATATGGCATTTTCTTTGAAACTCCATTTGGCTTTTTGACTTGCCAAAACAAGAAATAGAGACAAAGTGATAAACAAAACACCATGAAGCATACCCACGATTTTAACAGCAAGAGCAAAACCAAAAAGATATTTTAAAGGCATAGCTACAAAGAGTAAAATGAGGTAAGAATAGCCTTCTAGTGTGTTAATGTGCCTAAATGTTTTTACGATATTTTGCATTTAATTTTCTTTGTATTGATTTTTTTCGAAGTATATAATCAAAAGGTAACAAAAGGGCAAAGGCAAAAGAATTTATAGAATGTTGCAATAATTTTTTAAACATCTTTATACTATACTATCCGCACAAATTATTAGTATAAAAGGTAATTTAATGGAAACAAATCTCGTAGTAGAGGGTGTAAAATTTATGTTTTTAGGGATGGGGGCTGTTTTCCTATTTCTAGCATTGATGATAGTTACGATGAATCTTATGTCGTATATTATCCATAAATTTTTCCCAGAACCACAACCAAGCGTGAAATCAACTGTTGCACCACAAGAAGACAACAAAAAGATAGTAGCAGCAATCACAGCAGCAATTGCACACCATAGACAAGGATAAGGATACTAATGGCTAAAAAATTTATAGACATAATGGATACAACTTTTAGGGATGGTTTTCAGTCAGTTTTCGGCGGACGTGTCCTAATGAAAGACTTTTTTCCAGCTGTTGAGGCTGCAAAAACTGCAGGAATCAATCACTTTGAGTTCGGTGGCGGAGCAAGATTTCAATCTTTATACTTTTACCTAAGAGAAGATGCATTTGAGATGATGGATGAGTTTAGAAAAATTGTAGGACCTGATGCAAACCTTCAAACGCTTGCTCGTGGCGTAAATACAGTTATGCTTGATACAGGTTCAAAAGAACTTATCGATTTACACGCAAAAATGTTCAAAAAACACGGTACTACTACAATCAGAAACTTTGATGCACTTAACGATGTTGAAAATTTAAAATATTCAGCTGAAAGAATCACGCACCATGGTCTCAAACATGAAGTAGTTGTAACGATGATGGACCTTCCTCCAGGATGTCATGGTGCACATACTGTAGAATTTTATGAAAAAACACTCCGTGAAATACTTGATAGCGGTATTCCTTATACGAGTATCTGTTTTAAAGATGCATCGGGAACTTCAAATCCTCAAAAAGTTTTTGAAACTATCAAAATGGCTAGAAAACTTATCCCTGAGGGAACACACTTGCGTTTACATACGCATGAGACAGCGGGTGTTTCTGTTGCTGCATATATGGCAGCGCTTGAGGCTGGTGTAGATGGTATAGATATGGCAGCAGCTCCAGTCTCTGGTGGTACAAGTCAGCCTGATATCCTTACTATGCTTCATGCTACAAAAGGTATGGATTATGATCTTGGCGGTTTAGAGATTAGCAAGATATTGACATATGAAAAAGAGTTGGCACATTGTCTTTCTGACTACTTTATGCCACCAGAAGCTACAATGGTTTCTCCTATTATTCCTTTCTCTCCTATGCCTGGCGGTGCTTTGACTGCAAATACGCAGATGATGAGAGACAATGGAATTTTGGATAGATTTCCTGAAGTTATCGCTGCAATGACAGAAGTAGTAGAAAAGGGTGGTTATGGTACTTCTGTAACTCCGGTTTCTCAGTTTTATTTCCAACAAGCACTGAACAATGTGATGCAAGGTCCATGGAACGCTATCGCTCCAGGATATGGAAGAATGGTGCTTGGATACTTTGGTAAAACTCCAGTTGCTCCAGATCCTGAAGTTATGAGAATTGCGTCAGAAAAACTTGGACTTGCACCTACAACTGAAAAAGCACTTGATTTGGCAAACGCAGATGAGACAAAATCTCTTGCAAACTGGATCAATAAACTTAAAGAAGAAAATATAGAAATAACTGAAGAAAATATTTTTATTGCGGCTGCATGTCATGATAAAGGTATCGCGTTTTTACAAGGTAAAGGCGAGCTAAACGTTCGTAAAATTTCAGAAATGAAAAAAGAAAATAATGAAGGAAGTTCAAATATGGGTAGTGGAAGTTATACAGTAGTAGTTGATGGACAAAAGTTTAGCGTTCAAGTTGCAGAAGGTGATGTCAATATAGAAATAACTGAAGTAGATGGCGAACCTGTAGCTCCGGCAGCAAAAGCTGCACCGGTAAAATCTAGCGGAAACGGTTTGGATATCAAAGCACTTCTCCCAGGTAGCGTTTGGAAAATCGTTGCCAATCCAGGTCAAAGTGTAAACGAAGGTGATGTTATTGTTATTGTTGAATCAATGAAAATGGAAATAGACATTGTCGCACCAAAAGGCGGTGTGATTAAGTCTATTAATGTTGCAACAAATGACAAGGTAGTCGAAGGTCAAGTTGTCGCTGTATTAGGATAACAAGATGAAAAACATTATAATA
>Ga0154590_1075_pt1 | contig 11950 bp, 15 predicted proteins | sample RifGroF2_FD_116019 | JGI IMG/M metagenome (GOLD analysis project Ga0154590, IMG submission 116019) | Sulfurimonas sp. GWF2_37_8 | reverse complement strand
TTAAAGGCTATGAAAAGCACTATTTTATAGGTGGTTCTGCTTCATGGGGAAATATCCGCGGTATGCTTAACCAGTCGATGGATGATTTGCATCTGCATGAGGAAGAGAGTTACGAATCTCCACGAACAGATGTCTGGGGTATCTCAGATATTGATCTCTTCCGTGAAGCCAATAAAGCGCTTCAAGTCGCCAAAGAGCCATTTTTTACTATCATTCAAACTTCAGGAAACCATAGACCTTACACCATCCCAAAAGAGAGTTACGGCTTTGAGATACGTGAAGATGTGAGTGATAGTGAAGTGCAAAAATACGGTTTTAGTTCGGTGGACGAATACAACTCTTTTCGATTTATGGACCACTCCATCGGGCATTTTATGAAACTAGCACGAGAGAGCAACTACTATAAAAATACCATCTTTGTGTTTTGGGGAGATCATGGTATCTCAGCAAGTACAGGCGTTCATGTGACATCGGGAGAGGGAAGAAGCAGTCTTGATTTGGGTGCACTTCGTGTTCCTTTTGTCATTTATTCACCACTTATCGCAGAGCCAAAAATCTATGATAAAGTAGTCTCTGAAGTAGATGCGATGCCAACTATCGCTTCGCTTGCAAATATACCTTATACAGCAACAACTTTGGGACGCGATATGTTTGATACGCGTTTTGATGCAAGCAGATATGCTTTTACTATCACGCACTCTTCTAACCCGCTTTTAGGACTTGTAGGTGAAAAATACTACTACAGAACACGTGCTGATGGGACAAATGCAGGTCTTTTTGATATCCATAGTGATTCCCCGCTTGAAGATCACTCAAAAAAACAACCTGAACTCACGCAAAAGATGAAAGAGCTTATGTACGGTATCTATGAGACAAGTAAATATATTCCTCACTTTAACAAAAGAGAAGATTTAGATAAATAGCTTTTCTTTGTTTGAAGTTTAAATTTGTTATGGTTTCGCTGATGATAAAAAATTATGATGTATTAGTGATTGGTGGTGGTCCAGCTGGAGCAACAGCAGCGCGCTTTTTAGCACAAAAAAAATATAGTGTATTGTTAGTGCAAAAAAGTTTTACTTTTGAAAAACCATGTGGCGGTGGAGTGTTATTAAAAGCTTTTGATGAATTTGCTTTAGATAAAGAGAAGATTTTGCATCAGGTAAATAGTATCAAATTTGTAGCACCAAGCCTATTTGGCGTTGCTGTAAATCTTGAGAAAGAACCGTTAGCTATTGTAAATCGTTTAGAATTTGATGCTTATTTACGTACTTTGGCTCAAAATGAAGGTGCAGAAATAATAGAGGGTTATTTTAAATCCTATGATGGACAACACGCTTCCATAAAATCTAATGGCTCAGAGCTTCGCATAAAATCAAAATACCTTATAGCCGCTGATGGTGTCAACTCTACAGTACGAAAAGTGCTAACAGGAACTCTGCCAAGAAGAGTATTGACGCTCTATGCTAAAGTAGAAGAGCCATTGACCGCACAATGTGAATTTTGGTTTGGTAAGGATATTGCACAGGGTTATTATGCGTGGTCTTTTATACATCATAAAGGAGCGCACATAGGACTTGCGTGTGAGGATGAATCAAAAGCTCACAAGTTTTTTGACGATTTTTGCGAAAAATTAGGAGCAAGTCATTCACCAAAAGCGAAAGGTTACTATATCCCTCTCTGGGAAGATAATCTGTATCGTAAAGATAATATTTTGTTTGTTGGAGATGCCGCTGGACAAGTTTCTCCTTTCACTTATGAAGGGATCTATTATGCGATGCGTTCAGCACTCTACGCTGTCGATGCAATCGTTGATGGTGATCTTGATAAATATAAAGAACTTTGGCAAAAAAATCTAAAAAAACGATTTAAAGCGATGAAATTGCTGCAAAAACTTTTACTACGATGGGATTGGATAATTGAAAGAGTTATAAAACTATTGCAAAATACAAAAATACATCAAGCAGCGTTGCGTTTTTGGAGTGGTAAAAGCACTCCAACATCTGCGCTGCAAACAATAAAAAAAATAATAAAGCTTTTAAGTCAAAAAATTTGATAAGCCAATAAAAGGAATAAAAAATGTTTGAAATCAATGTTTTAAATACTGTATTTTACAGTGTTGGATTACTTGTAATTTTTTATGCTTTTTTTTGTATTGTTGCTAAAAAATTATTACGCCCTGATTGGAAAAAATTAGTTTACATTGTCTTTTTATTTTCATTATTGGGTGTTATCGGAGAAGATTTTGTTAATACCGTATATTCCATAATCTTTGAAACTCCTTTATGGGAATACCGTCTGTACCCGACTCATAACGAAAATATCAGTTATTTTTTTCGGCTTGTATGGGGTACGCTTGGTTTTTATACATACTGGCGAAGTATTGTTTTTATACACAATTCGTACATGAGTACATTAAAAATGGGATTATTGTTGGGTACCGAAGCAATTTTTATCGAACTGATTGTGAATATCCCTTACCATATGTTATTTGGTGATTATATTTTTTACTATTTACCAACCAATCTTGGTCCATTGTCACATTTTTCTTGTTTAGAGGTTATACCTTTTTATATGCTTGTTGGAATTGCAAGTGCCAATATGCTTGAACAACAAGAAAAAATGTATTACAAGCATTTTCGTACAACTATACTTTTTTATTTGATGATTATGGTGACAGTTGTTTATTTATAAAATGAGAAAACAAAAAAAGTTTTTAGCAGAAAAATATATTTGAAAACTAGAGATATTTTATCTCTAGTCGCAGTAGGAATCTTCCTCTTCGTCGTCGTCCAATTCGTAATAATCTTCCTCTTCATTTTCTAAATCGTCGTCTTCATCTTCGTATTCATTTAAACTATCATAGTATTCATCTTCTTCAAGATCGTTATTGAAAGAAATTTGTAACATATTATTCACCTCGTATAAAAATTGTTCTATTATTTTAGCAACTTTTAGAGTGATATGAAGCTAAAAATGAAACTTTTTTTCTTTGATTATATATTATTTAAGAGATGAACTTACAAATAAAGTGTACAAAAGTATTACAATAGTGGTTACAATTTATAAAAATATGGAGGTGTGATATGAAAGTAGCAATCACTGGTATTAGCGGTTTTGTCGGATCAAATATAACAAAATTTTTTAGAGATTTTGTAGCTATTCATAGAAATGATACCGAAGATGAGATACTCAGCAAACTTGAGGGTGTAGAAGTTGTTATAAATCTTGCGGGTGCTCCTATTATCAAAAAATGGAATGAGGAGTATAAAAAAGTTCTCAGAAGTAGCCGCGTCGATACAACAAGAACACTTGTAAATGCTATCAATAGAAGTCAAGTGCGCTACTTTATCTCCACTTCTGCAATCGGTGCATATCCTGATGGAATAGCATGCGATGAGCGTTTTGAAGGGTATGGAGATGACTTTTTAGCATCTTTGACAAAAGAGTGGGAAGCAGAGGCGCAGAGATGTAATAAGCCAACTGCTATACTGCGTTTTGGAGTGATACTCGGAAGTGAAGGTGGTGCGCTTGCCCAGATGTTGTTTCCTTTTAAACTTGGTCTCGGCGGTAATATCGGTGATGGAAAAATGATGATGAGTTGGATAGATATAGGGGATTTGATGGGTATGTATAAGTATCTCATTGAACATAAACTTACAGGTGTTTTCAACGCAACTGCACCGTATCCTCTCACAAACGCTGCGTTTACAAAAGCTCTTGGTAAAGCCTTGCATAAACCGACATTTTTTCCTCTGCCGGTTTTTGTTCTGAAACTTCTTTTTGGGGAAGGCTCAAGTGTACTCACAGGCTCAAAAGAGGTCTATCCAAAAGCGATTATGGACGCAGGATATGTGTTTCACTATAAAGATATTGATGCTTCCTTAGCCCATCTTTTGGACTAGAACTTACTCTTTGAAATCAATTTTGAGACATAGCTCCATGGTGGTGTTCTAATTTTTTAGCACCGTATGTTTTAAAAGCATAGACTTTGTAAACATTGAGCCCTAGATAAAAAAGGATGAGATTTGAAGCGGCTATAAATGCAATACTCTTACGAAGTTTTGTGGCACTAAAAAAGTTGATGCGTTTATACATAATGATAAATGACCAAATTACCGCGACATAGTTTATAAGTGCAAAGATTTTAAGCCAGTTTTCTTTTCTCGTTGCAAGTGCTTTGACTTCATCTCCAGATATGTTAAAACCATTCATAAAACCGTTGACGATAGAGTTATAGTGTTCTAAAAAGAAAAACTCATAAGTATGCGAAAGTCCACCGATGATAAAGAGTGGTGCAAAAGCATAACCAAGTGTGTAAAAGAGTTTTGAAAAATCTTCTTTCAAAGCTTTTGAAGCGATATAGATTCCGCTATAAACGAAAAAAAGTGTACTGAACATAGCAAAAAGTAGGGCAGAAAACCCTATATAATCCACTCCAGGTATTGCAACAACTTCTTCCAAATAAACCCCAAGTTTTGACCACACAAAGGTATCTGCGATTGCAACACGTCCAAGTGCGTGATGAAAGCTCATAGTGATAGTAATAGCTGCAGTTATGAGGATAAATGCCCATACTTCTGCTTTATGTATTTGAAATTTTTTAAAGAGGTTTTGCGATGGTGGAACAAGCTTAAAACTTACAGCCTCACACGCACTTGAACAATCCATACATAAAGTACAGTCTGTGATGGAGTTGCGTTTGTCAAAAGTAAAGGGTTTGAGATTATAGGAACAGGCTGTTGCACACTCAAAAGTTGTGCAGCTTTTACATGACTCCTCATAGGTTCCAAGTGTAGTAAAAGATATCTTTCCAAAACCTCGCATGAGTGAACCGATAGGGCAAATGGATTTACAGTAACTCATATCTTTATAAATATAAAAAAAGACAATGGCAATAAGTGTCAGAACAAGAAAGAAGATAGCAGCAGCAAGGGGCGCTTTATATGTTTGCGGATAAGTATAATAGACCAACCAAAATCCGATAATAAGTAAAAAAACACCTATATAAGGGTTTGCAAGAGCTTTTGGCATTTTCTTTTTGAGCCCAAAACGCGTGAGATATTTTCCTATAAAGCCATGTGGACAAATTCCGCAGAATACTCTTCCAAAAGTAGAGAGCGACACGACTACAAAAAGTGGCCAAAAAAGTGACCAGAAAACTGCCGTTGTAAAGATGTTCTCTTCTTTTGTTGGATAGAGAATACCAAAGACGATAGCATAGAAAAATAGTGCCAGCACAGAGAGTTGTAACCCTTTGATAAAGATTTTGTTTTTAAATAAAAATCCCAAAAAAGGGATTTTATAAATGTCATTATTGTTGCGTTTTTGTTCAGTGACCATTGTATTTCCTAAAATGCGTAGCTATATGTCAGCATACCGCTCATAGGTGCTGCTGCTTTATAAGATTCGTTGCCATAGACATCTTTGAGCGCTTCCATAGCATAGTATTGATTGGTAATGTTTTTTATATTGAGTTGGATGTTATGAGCTTTGTATTCATAGCCAAGCATTAAATCCGTCACAAAAGCATAACCGTCATATTTTTGCGTGTTTGCATTATCCATGTAGTATTCGCCCCAAGTTTTTGTAGTCAAACGCGCTTTGAAGCCGTTTTCCATTTTGAGTGCTGCAAATATTGAGTATTGTTCTTTTGGGATATATGGCAGATAGTTACCATCTCTTGAGACTAAAGCTCCTCGCACAGACTCATTAAATGTTACAAATCTGTAGTCACTGTATGCATACGCACCACCGAGTTGTAGTTCTGAAGTAAACTGATACGCTGTATTGAACTCTAAACCTTTCTTCTGCGTTTTTCCAGCATTATCGTAGATGGAGTTGCCATTTGCATCTAATATTTGGATAATTTCATCATTAACATTGTTTTGATAGATGGCTACATCATAAGAGATTTTATTGGCACGTGTTTTTACACCCACTTCATAGTTGACACTTGTGGATTTATCAAGATCGATATTTTCCTGCAGTGCTGATTGAATTTCACTGGCTGTTGGTGTTTGATTTGCAGTTGCCATGGAGGCGTAGATATTGGTTGTATCTGTGAGTTTATAAACAGTTCCAAGTTTTGCAGAAAAAAGCGTATAAGATTTTTCTGTATTATAAAGTCCGATACCATCAACATAATTTTTTGTTGTGTAATCATATGTTGTTATCTCATTGCCGCTCATGTCAAAACTAAGTTTGTCAATGCGTGAACTAATATCAACAGTCCACTTTTTGTTTGGAGCAAAAGTTTCCATAGCATACGCACCGATGAGTGTTGTTGTACTATCTTCTACACCTGCAAGATTACCTTTATTATTTGATGTAGTTTGTCCTATTACAGTTACTGGTGCCATAGTGTGTGTTACCGGATTATAAACCATCGTCGTGATATAATCTATAGTCGCATATTCATATTTTTTGGCATCATTTGTCACATCTGTTTTAGCAGTTACACCTGCTACTAAAGAGGCTTTCTCTCCAAAAAGTTTGTGTTCATAGTTAAACTCTTGATCCGTTCCATAGACCTTATTATCGGTAGCATCATTGATAAGACCCGTTACAGGGTGAAAGTGTTCCCAACTATTGAAATAAAATCTCGGTTTATAATCCACACCTCCAAGATCTTTTTCATATCTTGCGTTTAGAGAAAATATCTTCGAATCTCTCGCACTATTTTGCCATTGATAGCTTGTGTCGTGCTGTTCACCAGTCTCTTTAAATACTTCAAACTCTGTAGCTGTCATAGAAGCGGGGATGTTCATATTTGATTCTGTGTAAGAAAACTCAGTCTCTATCGTCGAGTCATCTTGAAAGATATGGCCGTATTTTAAACTCAGCTGTGTAGAGTCAAACTCGTTGTTGTCTCTCCAGCTGTTGTCTATGTTGCGTTTACTAAATGTTGCAGAAACAAAATCGTTTTCATTCAGAGCTTCTCTTACTTTGAGATTGATATTTCTCTGTCCGTCGTTGCCAAGACCGATTTTAACTCTATTTTTCTCCTCTTCAAAAACGGATTTAGTAATGAGTTGAATAACTCCACCTGTAGTATTTGCTGCGTTTATAGAACCTGGACCTTTTTGTACTTCGAGACTTGTCACATCCTGCATATCTATAAAGTCAAAACGCGTAAATGAATCAGGATCACTCAAAGGCACCCCATCTTTCATAACCATGATTTCTCGAACACCATAACGAGATTTGAGTCCTGCACCTCTGATAATGAGTCTGGGACTCGGAGAGTTTGTAGAAGACTCAGCATTTACACCAGGAATATCTTCTATGGCTTCTTGGATATTCAAGATATTTTTATCTTCGATAGTTTGTACGTCAACAACAGCAATAGATTGGGATATATCTTTTGTAGCAGTAGATATTTTTGTCGCCGTGACACTTATGGGGTCTATTATAATATCTTGGGCATAAAGAGTTGAGATTGCCATCAAGGCCGTGAGTGAGTATTTGATTTTCATTGTACACCTTATAAATTTTTTAAAAAGAAACTTTAACTTTTTAGTGTTAATTTTATGTTAAGTTTGATGCTAAAAATATTATTTATTACGTAAATTAAAGCTATGTTTTCTTTAAATAGCAAAGTTTAACTAGATACATTGATTTCTTATTCAATAAAAAAAGATACCATTAGCATCAAAAAAATAAAAAGAGTGTATATGATAAAATTACTTGTTTTGGTACTACTGTTTTTAGGAGTGTCAGCTGATGAGGTCGATGGGAGAAGTGCGTTACATAACCATGTTTATTATGAGCACTATGAAGCTGTAGCGAAGATGCTTCAAGAAGAAGCTGATACGGAAGTGATTACAGCTGCAGGGCTTACACCTTTGCATATTGCTATACAAAAGAGTGATCTGAGGATGGCAAAACTCCTTGTAGATGCGGGTGCCAATGTCAACGCGCAGGACAACCGTGACAATACGCCACTTATTTTGGCAACAAAAAAGAAAAACAAAGAACTTGTACGTTTTTTAGTCATGCGTGGAGCGGATCTCAATCTAGCGAATGAAGAGGGTATTACACCTCTGCATCAGGCAGCTTTTAGCGGAAATCCTATTGTTGTAGAGTATCTGCTTGGTGTCGGTGCCAATCCGACTACAAAGTCAAAATCTGGATATACCGCATATGAATTTGCCCTTGAGAAAAAAGATTTGGCAGTGATGGATGTATTAAAATTATATGAAAGAGAAAAAAGATGACACTTATTATTAACGGTGAAACAAGAGAATTTAAACAAAACGCAACGCTTTTAGAAGTGTTGCATATGCTGGTTTTAGATGGTAAAGTTATGGCTGCAGCGGTAAATATGAATATTGTAAAACAAGATAAATGGGATACATATGAACTCAGCGATGGCGATAAGTTGGAGTTACTTGACTTTGTAGGCGGCGGCTGAGACTAGTTCGTCTCGATGGCAACAACTGCTATAGCGTATTCTCCGTCATGGGTGATGGAGACACTGGTATCTTTAATCTTGAAGTTCTGTATGAGCCGTCCAGAGAGTTCTATCTTTGGCGCGCCTTTGGAGGTTTTGGAGATGTAGATATCAAAAAAAGAACATTCACTTCCAATACCGACTCCTAAAGCCTTGGAGCAAGCTTCTTTAACTGCCCAAAATCCCGCAGCATTTTTGTAGTTTTTAACAAGAACTATCTCATCAGGCGATAAAAATCTTTGCAGTGCTTTTTCACCAAAACGCTCCATCATATGCTCCATACGAGAGCTTTTTATAAGGTCTATACCTATCATTTTTTGATACCAAATCGTAATTTTGCATATAACATAAAGTTGTAAATCTCCCTCAATATAAGGTCGCTGTAAGCTGCGCAATTATAGCAAAATTACTTTTTATATTTTAGAGATGTGCGCTAAAGCCTCTTCTATCTGCGCTAAAGCAAGTTTCTTCGCGTTTTCTTCTTCATTGGCACTCCACCAATATTCGATTATCTCTTGTTCTATCGTTCCAAGAAGAGTTACGGGAAGGTTTGCAAAAATCTCATAAGAGCTTATCTCTTGTATCTTTAGCCCACTTTTTTTTGCAAGTTCTCCTGCTAGTTCTCGGATGGATTTTTCTACATCTGTGGGTTCGCTCAGTGGCTTATTATCTGTAGGCTGTTGTATCTCTCTTGCATAGTCTATCCATGTTTTTATCTCTTCTTCGAGATAGTTATGTCCATAAACTTGATAACATAAGAGTTTTTCAGGAGTATAAAGAATCGCTTCATCCTCTTCTAAAATATCTGAAGTTATAATATTAGTGTTATGTGTATAGACCTCTATACGTTGCGTTTCACGTAGTGTTGAAGCCGTTTCAAAAGCATTTCTCGCCTGTTTTAGCAACTCTTTTTTGATAGTCTCATAATCCATAAAAATCCTTTTATTTTATTTTTTTACATCTTTTGTAAGTTATTGTAATCCCAAAGCCTTTTGTAAAAAGAGTCAAGTTTTGAGAGTGTGGCATCTACAAGCATTAAGTCCTGCATACTAGGAAAATGTTCTCGTGGATGTTCATCATACCACTCTTGCATCTGTGTTTTGAGTGAGTTTCTTTGTGCCACTGTTTGGGCTATCATTATTTTGATTTCACTCATTTCTGGAGTGACGATTTCATTTGTTAACGCTTGTTTTGCGTGGCTGAAGTTCGTATTAACAGGCATTGCAACCATTGCAGCTCCTTTTTTCGAGGGAAGATTATTATTGCTACTAGTGCAACTTTGGTTCTAGAATAACTTATGCAGTATCTTTAGAAAATAAATAGCCTAAGCGCTGTGTGAAGGATAGAAGCATGAATGTACTATTGGATGAGACATTGGAAGCATATAAAAATGGGATGAGCGCGGGTGCGGATGAGACTAAAGCTTTAGAATACTTCAAAATAGCCGCTGATGCAGGTTATGTAGAGGCGCAGGTAAAAACTGGATTGCTTTATAAAGCCCAAGGGAACAATCTTCAGGCTATGCGTTATCTCATCGCGGCCGCATACAACAACAGCGCGCAAGCACAAGCGCTTATCACCTATGTAAGTAATATTTCTGACTCCAATCCTTTAAATAAAGATTTTCGTTCTCTTGATGCTCTGCGTCAAAAAGAACTTATCGAAGCTCTTATCAAAACGCAGATCAGACCGACACTGGCCTATGATGGCGGCGGTCTAGAACTTGTAAACTTTATACCGGGTGAGACACCGCAAATATGGCTCAGTTATCTGGGGGCGTGTTCTGGGTGTCATCTGAGTTCCACCTCTACAGCAGATATGTTGCTTGACAATTTTCAAACAATGATAGACAAAAATGTCGTACTTTATCTGATGTAGGTCAAAAAATGAATCACATAGAAGCCAAAGTCACACAGATAAACGCAACAGATGTAGTTACATATATTGATGTAAAAAGTGCTGATACAGAGATCCGTCTTATCAAATACAAAGCTCCATCTTGGTTGTGTGTAGGAGATACTATAGATTGTAGTTTTCCTGAAGCTTCAGTTTGTGTGAGCAAAGATTGTCCAGGCAAAGTTTCTATAGAAAATAGACTTCCAGCCAAACTTTTGGAGATACGTAAAAGTGACTCTTTGTGTGAACTTACATTTGAGAGTGATATGGGCAAGGTTGTCTCACTCATCACTATGGAAGCGTTTGAGAATCTTGAACTTGAAATCGGTTGCAGTGCAACGATGCTGCTTCGCGGTGTTGATATCTCATTCGCACCTATCATTGAAGTAGGACAGAGTGTTTTAGAACGCAATATGCAAATAAACAAATAAAGAAAAAAAAGGATTTAAAATGGCAGTAATGATAACAGAAGAATGTATAAATTGTGACGCGTGTGCGCCCGAGTGCCCAGTTGCGGCGATAATAAGTGATAGTGATGATAAAAACCCTTTTGAAGGTTCACGCTACTACGTAAAACCTGAGAGTTGTGTTGAGTGCGTAAGCCACGCTGATACACCTCGTTGTGCAGAGGCTTGTCCTACTGAGGGCTCTATTGTTTGGGATATGCCATATACGACAGATTTTGAAGAGTATTTTACTGCAGGAAATGAAGCTGGAACTTACAAAATTCGTGAACATAAGAAAAAAGGTTTGATGATGCCAAGTGTAAAAGCGCAACCATTTATGGAAGAGATTGGCATGGGTGTACGCGAAAGTCACTCAAATGTTATGGATTCGTTTTAAGTTCCTATGAACATTACATTTGCCTCATCAAACGGAGAAACAATTGATCAGCATTTTGGCTGGTCAAAAAGTTTTTATCTTTACAAAGTGAACAAACAAACGCGAGAGTTACTTCGTGTAATTGATAGTTCACAAGAACCAGAAGGTGAAAAAGAGAAACTCGACTACAAAATAGGAACAATAGAAGATGCAGATATTATGTACTGTACACAAATCGGTCCTATGGCTTCGAAGATGATTCAAGCTGCAGGTGTGCATCCTGTTCGTGTTGCTGAGGGTGAAAGTATTGAAGATGCGATAGCAAAGCTTCAAGAGATGCTCAATGATGCTCCAGCTCCTTGGTTACTTCGTATCTTTTATAAAGCGCAAGCAAGAGAAAACGCTTAACTAAGTACTTTCATGTCCCCGCTTGAGGCGAGTAGAGTATTTTTAGAGTGCATTTGTTTTGAGTGCTAAAAATTTGATGATTTAAAGGAAAAACGATGTCTGTAATAATAGATGAAAGCTGTATAACCTGTGATGCTTGTATGCAAAACTGCCCTGTAAACGCAATCGTAGATGATACGAACAATCCAACTGGAAACAAACGCTACTATGTCCAGCCTGAAAAGTGCGTGGAGTGTGTAGATTTGTTTGATGACCCACAGTGCGCGGCTATATGCCCTAGTATAGGGTGTATTACTTGGGATATGCCATTTACAAAAGAGTTTGATGCACACTTCCTAAACGAAGAACTTTACAAACTTGCGAGCAAAGAGG
>Ga0154590_1061_pt7 | contig 12357 bp, 12 predicted proteins | sample RifGroF2_FD_116019 | JGI IMG/M metagenome (GOLD analysis project Ga0154590, IMG submission 116019) | Sulfurimonas sp. GWF2_37_8 | reverse complement strand
AGTTCTAATGGCGGATATGATTGCCTTTGCAGGTCTTTATCTTGCAGGTATGTTTTTTACCGACAATATATCAGTAGATCAGTATTGGTGGTGGTGGGTTATCCACTTATGGGTTGAAGCTACTTGGGAAGTATTTGTTGGAGCTATCGCCGCGTATGGGTTGATTACTATGATTGGCGCACATCGTAAAACAGTTGAGATGTGGTTATGGATAGAAGTGTCAATGCTTTTTGGTTCAGGTATCTTAGGTCTTGGTCATCACTACTTCTGGATCGGTACACCTGAATACTGGTGGGAAATCGGAGCACTCTTTAGCGCACTTGAACCTTTACCACTTGTAGCTATGTTTATCCATGTTCTTTACGACTGGGGTAAAACGCAGGGTAGTCAAGATGCCAAAGGTGAAGAGCTTTCTGTTATCAACAATAAACCTGCGTTTACATGGTTTGTTCTCAATGCGTTTGGTAACTTTTTAGGTGCAGGTATCTGGGGTTTCTTCCACACATTACCTCAGGTAAACCTTTATACGCACGGGACACAGTTCACTTCGGCACACGGTCACCTTGCGTTTTTCGGTGCGTATGCGACTATTCTCATCGGTATGTTCTATCTTGGAGTTCAAGGCAGTAACGGTATCAAAGTGATGAAAAATACAAAACTCTCTATCTGGGCTACATCTTTGATAGTAAGCGGTGTTATGGGTATGACTATCGCATTGACTATCGCAGGATATGTGCAGGTGCTAGTAAGCCGTGCGCAGATGGGTGCAACATGGGCAGCGTATTTTGACGGTCAAAGCGGTTTATGGTTTGTGCAGGCTATGGACTGGAGACTTATTATGGGTGTTGTTACATTCTTAGGTTTCATTTTACTTGCAACAGATTTATTACGCACTGGAAAAAGTGCTGTACACGAAAGATAAGGAGTAGAAGATGTTTGAGCCATTTGTAGATGTCGTACCAAGCTTTTTTGGTTGGCTAAATCAGGGTCCGTTGACTCTGACGATTTTTCTTCACACAATAATTGTACTTCCAATGTTTTGGATTTATAAACAAGAAAAAGCGCGTCTTGAACGTGAAAAATAATAAACGAATCTTCGGGTTCGTGTATCCTAAACCCTTGAGCGCGTAGTTCTCGAAAATACAGTTTTTCGTAGCTTTAGAGGGTTGTAGGGAATTTAGTCCTTGTCGCTCAAACGCAGAGATTCGTTTGAGTGCATAACATCAGTAAAAACAAAAAAAACAAGGGAAATACAATGAAATTCAATAAATTAGTTATTTCAGTTGCTGCGTTAGCAGTAGTTTCGTCAGGTTTGTTTGCAGGCACGTCCAATATGGATGTGGAAAAAATGTTTGAAAAAGAGTGTCAAGGTTGTCATGGACCAAACCATGAAGGTGGTGTTGGCTCAGACCTTCGCCCTGGCAAAATAGAAAAGAAAAATGCGTATATGCTCTCTGAAGTTATCCTCAATGGTCGTGCAGGTACGGCAATGCCTGGGTTTGCAGATAAGATGAAAAAAGATGATGCGGATAAAATGGTAGATTATCTCCAAAGTTTCAAAGGCAAAAAAATTGAGCAGTTGACAATGGAAGCCGTCAAAGCAGGTTGGAAAACTCTCAATAACAGAGCAGAGTTTGAAGCAAAATATGCAACGCCTGTGGATGTAGCTAAAAATACAGATATCGTGTTTGTTACAGAAAGAGATGCCGCACGCGTTGTATTCCTTGATGGAACAAACGGTAAAGTTCTCTCAAAACACCCAGCAGGTTTTGCTGTTCACGTAACTGTGACAAACAAACGCCAACCTCGTTATGCTTACTCTATCTCACGCTCAGGTTTAGTAACGATGTTTGACCTTAATTCACCAGGTCAGCAAAAAATTGCTGAATGTCAAGTTGGTTCAGAGTCTCGCGGTCTTGCAGTTTCTCCAGACGGTAAATATCTCATGGCAGGAAATTATCTACCAGGTGGTGCTGTGCTCATGGACGCGATGACGTTAGAGCCGCTTAAAGTTTATCCGACTTCAAGTGTTATCGATCCTGATGGAAATATCAACTCCTCTCGTGTAGCAGGTATATTTGATACGCCGTATGGTCCATACATTGCGTTTGCACTCAAAGATGCAGGGCATGTTTATATTGTGGATTATTCTAAACCTGATTTCCCGATTGTTGGAGATATTCCAAATATTGGCAAGATTCTTCATGACGGTTTCTTAAATGAAGGAAAAGAGATTGGGAGATACCTGTTTATCGCTTCACAAGGAAGTGATGTTATGGGTGTTGTGGATTTTAAAACAAAATCATTAGTGACAAAAATCTATACAGGTCCTTCAGCCAAACCACACCCTGGTCAAGGTTCTTCTTGGTATAACGAAGGTTTGGGCAAACAACTTGGTGCTACGGTCAATATGAACCTTGGTCAAGTAACTATTTGGGATGATAACTTTGATGTTATCCGTCAAATCCCTACAGCAGGCGGTGGTCTCTTTATAGGAACATCAGAACATACTCCTTTCTTATGGGCGGACAATGTACTCGGTGGACCAGCAAATTGGAATAAAATCCATTTGATAAACAAACAAACTCTTGAAGTTGACAGAATCCTCACAGTTGGAGCAACTGAAGGAACAATCACGGATCCAGTTTCACATAAAGCGCTTTTCAAATGGAAAGTACCTACTGTAAAAGATGATAAAGGCAATGTGGTAGTTCCTCGTGTCTTACACGCTGAACCGGCAAATCACGGTCACTGGACTATGGTTTCTGAGTGGAACGCAGGTCGTATCGGTATCTATGAAGCTAAAACAGGTGAGTTTGTTAAATATATCGAAGGTTTAACAACTCCTACTTTTACCTATTCTATCGAACATAGACAATCGATTCCAGGTGCATAATATCTCTATTCTCCTCTTTGGGGGAGAATGCACTTTTTGTTTGAGAGCTTTTACAGGTAAGGAAAAACTATGAAAAAAACTTTTGTCTTTCTACTTGCTTTTTATTCACTTGTGCAAGCCCAAGTTCCAGATGGTAAAAGCGTTTTTGAGACCTATTGTTGGGGTTGCCATCACCAAAGCGCGGAAGCGTTTGGTCCTGCGTTTACTACAATAGCGAATAAACGCAGCAAAGAAGAGATCATGGCATATGTGCTAGAACCAAAAGCGATGTATAAAGCTTTTGGCTACAAACGAACAGTCATGAGCCAGCTCAAACTCAGTGATGCGGAGCTAAACGCAATCGCAAACTATATCCTCTCTTATAAAGGCAAATGATGTTTAGGTTATCAAATCTTCTCGCTTCAGTTGTTGTCGATAAGCCCGCGCGTCTGCTTGATGGTGCTATCGCTATTTGGAACTTCACCAACAGATGCAACCTCTCATGTCTGCACTGTTACTCAAAATCGACTTTAGATGAGGTCGATAGACTCACAACCGAACAAATCAAAAAAACGATTTTAGAGATGAAGGTCAATGGGATAAAGTTTATCATCTTCTCAGGCGGAGAACCTTTGACACGAAAAGATCTTTTTGAAATTGCTGATTTTTGTAAAGAGAATGGGATTATCACCTATCTCTCAAGTAACGGGCTCTATTTTACCAAGGGAAATGTCCAGCGTATCGTTGATACTTTTAACTATATTGGGATAAGTATAGATGGAGATGAATCAACGCATGACCATTTTCGTGGGCTCAAAGGTGCGTTTAAAGAGACGCTAAAGGCAGTGAAGCTTGCAAACGCAACAGGGGCAAAAGTCGGCATCAGATTTACCCTCACAAAAGAGACAATCAACTCTTTAGAGTATATTTTTAACCTTGTTGAAGAGGAAGATATCCCTAAAATCTATATCTCTCATCTTGTATATTCGGGTCGTGGTTTGGAAAATCTCAAGATGGATTTGAGTAAAGAGCAAAGAAGGGAAGCCGTTGCGTTTATCTTGAACAAAGCTTTTGAATACTACAAAACGGGGAGAAATATAGAGATAGTTACGGGTAATATGGAGCAAGATGCTGTTATGTTTTTCAAAAGATTTGCCCAAGAGTATCCTGCACTCAAAGAGAAGATGCGAGAGCGTCTCGTGGCATGGGGCGGAAACTCTGCGGGAAGAAAATTGCTCAATATAAATAGTGAAGGTGATGTGCGACCTGATCCGTTTTTTCCTCTTACTGTAGGCAATATCATGCAAGAAAATTTTGGCGATATCTGGCAAAAAGGAGAACTGTTGGATCAGCTGCGTATCCATCCGCGAAGACGGATAAGCGGTATATGCGCCGATTGCGAGCAGATAGATATCTGTAACGGTGGTTCGCGCGCCCGTGCATACGCTATCACGGGAGATTTGTGGAGCGAAGACCCTTCATGTTACTTAACCCAAGAGGAGAAAAGGAGAAATTGATTATGAAAAATAAACTTTTATTGAGTGCATTACTTGCGTTTTTCTTATATACAAATACAAACGCAACAGAGAAGATATTTGTGGTAGAGAGAGAAAGTAGTTCTTTGGCTGTTATAGAAAATGATTTGCCCCGTTCTCACATTGAAAATATGCGTGATATGAACCACGGAGTTGTGAAGTTTTATGAAAAAGATGGGTATGCCATCAGCAGAGACGGTTATGTAGTGAAGTTTGACCCTGAAAATGAAAAGATACTCAAAGAGTACAAAACAAGCAAAAGTGCTATAGGTTTTGTCATCAATGAGCACTATGTGGCCGTTGCAAACTATGATAACAAAAGTGTTGATATCCTCGATAGAGATCTGCATCCTATCAAATCTATCGTGACGGGTTCTAAAAATGTAGGAATCAAAATCTACAAAAACTATCTTGTTTTTTCTCAAATGGATAACGATAAGATAACTGTATTGCGAGATAAAAACGAAGGTAAAAAAGTACCTGATTTTGAGATATACAAAGAGTTTGAAGATGTAGGTGTGATGCCTTTTGATGCGATGATCAAAGAAAATAATTTTATTACTGGATTTTTCAAAAGTGAACACTTTGGGGTATTAGATCTCGATACTATGAAATATTCCAAAATCAAGATTATGCTCGATGATAGACAGAGCGTGCTTAAAGTGCCGCATTTTGGGTTTTGGAGTATCAGTGGCGCTCATGTATTTATCCCCGCTGTAGGGGATAACAAAGTGTTGGTTTATACACCTGATTTTAAATTTGTCAAAAATATTGAGACCGAAGGTTTGCCTGTTTTTACCTCCCTTTCTCCTGATGAAAAATATATGGCTGTAACTTTTAGCGGCGCAAAATTCCCTGTAATTGAGATTATCGATACAAAAACGCTTGAGATTATCAAAAGATTTGAGTTTGACGGCAAAGTGCTCCATGTAAGATGGTCCAACGAAAAATCAAAACTCTATGTCTCCGTCAATGATACAAACAAAATCGCCGTTATCGACACAAAAGAGTGGTATGTCAGCAAAGAGATATTTCAGGTGCAAAAACCCTCAGGTATCTTTATTTATGAAGGAATGAAATAATGGCAAAGGTATATTTGACAGGTGCGGGTCCAGGAGATATTGAGTTGTTGACGCTAAAAGCCTTACGTGTTATAGAGGAAGCGGATGTTATCATCTACGACCGCCTTGCAAATCCCGATATACTAGAAAAAGCAAAAAGCGGCTGTGCATTTATTTATGTAGGCAAAGAGGATGGTCGTCACATTATGCCTCAGGATGATATCAATGAAACTATCTATCAGAGTGCGCTTAAACATGAGAGAGTTGTACGCCTCAAAGGCGGAGACCCTTTTGTTTTTGGAAGAGGCGGTGAAGAAGCGGCGTATCTTCAAGAAAGAGGTATCAAATATGAAATCATCCCTGGTATCACCTCTGCGATAAGTGTTCCAGCGTATGCTGGTATCCCAGTTACGCACCGTGGTGTTGCGGTCTCTTTTCGTGTCGTGACCGCTCATGAGTCACCTAATAAAAAAGAGTCGCAAATCCCTTGGGAAAACTATAAAACGGATGATACGATTGTCTTTTTGATGGGGCTGCACAATCTTGCTAAAATCTCTAAAAAACTTATAGAAATCGGTAAGCCGAGTGATTGTCCCTGTGCCGTTATCGCAAAAGGGACAACAAAAGATCAGATAGTTGTCGTGGGAACCTTAGCGGACATCGTCGCAAAAGCGGTAGATGTCCCGACTCCAGCACTTATCGTCGTAGGTCAGGTTGTAGCGCTTAGAGAGCAGCTACAGTGGTTTGAGGGGAGTGCGGAAGTTTAGTGGGTACTTTGACGCACTTTCTGGGCTTTTTGTTCATAAAGTGTATTGTTAGGGTGGTTAGGCTTTGAGATATTTTTCTCATTTGTTTCACTTTTACCATAACTGACAACCTCTTTTTTTTCATCCGCTTTGTCATAATGAACTGTTTGCGCTGATAGAAGCGCACTCATGATATAAAATCCTGCTAGTAATTTTCTCATAGTAAATCCTTGTATTAAAGTACGCTATTATAGTTCTTTTTAATATTGATATTTATTATTGTAATGAATTAATAAATCAGATAAAGTTATAATAAATAGAAGAAAAGACAAATAAAAGTCATTGATATTTATCAATTTTTTGAAAAAAAACAGCTATTTTTTACAGCTCTCTTTGAGTTCTTTTACTTTGTTAAATCCTGCGTTTAGTGCGTTTTTTATCCATGGTGTGGCTTTGTCGTATTCATTTTTGGAGCAGTAGAGTTCGGCTAAAAGATATGCGGCTTCTATGTCTGCGTTTTTCGCGTTTATCTCAAGCCAGTATGCCGCACGTTCAAAATCGAGTATCTGTAAGAGGATACGCCCGACAAGTTGTTGTGCTTTTTGATTGCCGCCTTTTGCGCTAGATTCGAGATATTCTGCTGTTTTGGTGATGTTTTGATCTACTCCATCACCGCGATAATACATAAACGCAAGGTTATATTGTGCTCTATCATCTCCTGCTTGAGCAGCTTTTTGCAGCCATAGCAGAGCTTGTGTATAGTCCTGAGATGTATTTTGTCCTATAAGATACATCATTCCCAAATCACGCTGGGCTTTTATATTGTTTTGCGCAGCTGCGTTTGTAAGCCAAAAGAGACCCTGTTGTTTGTCTGCGTTTGTTCCGAGTCCTGCAAAGTAGAGATAACTGAGTGCGTTTTGCGCTTCAAGATTGCCTTGTTTTGCTTCATGCTCATAGAGTGAAAATGCTTTGGAATACTCTTTTGCTCGAAACGCAAGCAGTGCTTCATCTATAGGTGTGGCAAAAAGAACTCCATAAAAAAGTGCTAACAGAGGTAAAAAACGCATCATTTACTCCTAATAAAGTTGTAAAAACGCAGCAAGAATAAGAGAGACACTTAAAGTGCCACCCACCATAACGATGCGTTTTTGTGTTTCAGAAATAGCATATTTTTCTTCTAAATAGTCGGCGACTTTTAAAGCCGGCGCAATAGCGAAAATAAACATAGGAAAAGTCATAACGAGTATCATAAGAAGATCATGTGAGGTCAATTTTTACCCTTTTTTTGAGATGTGATGTCCAAAAACAAGAACTTTAGCGTATCTAGCACTCCAAAGTATGAAGAGAAGAAGCCAAGCACTCAAAGAGATTTCAAATAAAAAATCAGCTCCCCATGCAAACGCAACATTGAGACTCACAAGCATCCTCAAAAGTACGACTACCTGAACAAACCAAAAGATTTTTGTAGCGATACTATCGGCATGAGGCGTTTGTCCAGAGTGTCCCAATATGACTCTTGTGCCAAAACCTACAAGGATAGTTGTCACAAATCCTATAGCAAGAAGATGTACGCCCATAAAATAAAAATCCTGAGCGAAAAAAAGCTCTAAGGTATGGGTAAACGCAGAGATAAAAAATGCCATCGGAAGCCAAAAAAGTCCTAAATGAAGCACCCAAAGAATAGCAGGAGAACTAAAAAGAGGTAATTTCCAACTGATAAATTCTCGAAGCAGATAAAGCGCTAAAAGCAAATCAACAAGAATCTCTATGCTTGGAAAATCCAAAGAGCCAACAATGGTTTTTAGAAGGAGCAGAGTAAAAACTATGGCTATAAGGTTTGTACTTTTTGGCTCATAAGAGTGAGAAAAGAAAGGAATCATTCTTTGTGCAACGCTAAAAGTCAAAAAAATGATATAGAGGTAAAATCCTGTATTTATGGCGAGTGTTTGCAGCTCTAAACCGAGTTCAAGCAGGATAAAAAGCAAGGAAGAAAACAGACCATAATAGTAGGCAATCAAAATCCAAAAAGGATCTTGCTTCTCCTGCGCATGCCCTGTTTTGTAAATATGTGTGAGTTTCGCTATGATAAATATATGCGATACAAAAAGAGTTGCCATTGCCAATAAAAGAAAAATATGACTCGAAAATGAACCAATAAAAAAAAGAAAAGAACCCAAAGTTTGTGCGTAAAATATTTTTGTATAGTACGCTTTTTCTATCACTTGTGTTTGGCAAAATCTTGGAAAAGTTGTAAATAAAAATCCTATAAAAAGATTTGTAAAAACATTAAAAAGAAGCGAATAGACATGAAAGTTCAAAGTATCTATTGTAAGTGTGACGAGACCCTTATAGCTTAGTGCAAAAAGAGACATCATAAATACTGCGTTTATAAGTCCTAAAACAAAAAAAGGCTGATGCGGTTGGGATAAAAAATAACTTTGTTTTTTTGTAAAGTACATTGTATTTCCGTAGAGTTGAGATCTTATATCTTAGTAAAATTCTTCAGAAAAAACGTTGATTATTATCAAGAGAAGGGCATCTCTTAATCAGTAAGAGCATGGAGTCCTTCTTTGTTTTTGATCTTATAGTTGTTGCTGAGATCTTTTTCCAAAAGGTCAAGTTTGAGTAGTTTTTGAAAGACTCTTGAGAGTGTCTCAGGTGTCATGTGGAGATGTTCTGCAAGCTGATAGTTTTTATAGTCAACAAGTGCGGCACCATCTGTATCATGGATAAACTTGGCAAGACGCGCAGTAGAGTCAAGCACAACATTGAGTGCGATGACGGATTCGAGATAACGTATCTTTTTTGACAGGGATTTGAAAAAGATAAAAGCAACATCAGGATCGCTTAAAAATTCATTTTTAAAGCGATCAAAATCTATCTGAATCACTTCCCCATCCGTTTCAAAAACAGCAGAAGCAGGATAGGGCAGACCTTCAAGAACAGCCATCTCCGCTATGAGCGACATAGGTCGAAAACGGTGCATAACGACTTCATTGTTTTTTGGATCTGTTTTATAAACTTTTAAAACACCTTCTATGAGGAGCGTTAATGCTTTCGGCCGCTCTTTTTCATAAAATAAAATAGTCCCTTTTGACATTTTTCTGTGTGTTGCAAATGAGTTTATTTTTGCTAGTCGCTCTTGAGAAAGATTGTCAAAAAAATAAAAATGTCTTAAATCGTTCACGCCGTAACCTTTGAGTAAAAATTTTTCTTGACCAAACAGCAGAACAATGCTTTGAATCAACAAGTAAAAAGCTTAAGGAGGCTGTTACTTTATACTGCTGCTTGGGCAAAACGCCTACAAATTAGGCTGAGTTGCGTTTTATTTTGAGTTGTTGATTATATAGGATAGCGTTCTTTATCTGCTTGACATATGTCAAATGGAGCTAAATTATTAATCTATATCAAGAAAAGGTTTAAGAGTTTGAGATAACATGAGTTTAAAATCATAAAAGGCACATCAATGGATTTTCATGAATATATACATGCTGTAGGTACGGGAGTTAAAGGAAACAGGGATTTGAGTTTTGAAGAAGCCAAAGACGCGATGCAGCAAATTTTAGATCAAACTATTTATCCTGAAGAGATTGCTGCGTTTTTGCTTGGATGGAGGCTTAAACCTGAAACAACAGAAGAGTTTCGAGGAGCATTGAGTGCTTGCGATGCTTCTATCATGCCAATAAAAATTGAAAACTCTATCGAACTTGGTTATCCCTTTGATGGCAAAACAAACAATCCTTATATCTTTCCTCTTGTCGCACAGCTGCTCAAAAATTTCTCTTTGGATTTGGTGCTTATGGGGGATGATCAGCAACCTGCAAAAGGCGGTATCACTATAAAAGAGATTTGTAGAAATATAGCTTTAAGTGAAAATTGTCATTTTTTTGACCGCAAGGATTATTTTCAAAAGTTGCACAATCTCACGAAAATACGGATGCGTTTAGGAGTGCGGACAGGTTTTAATACCATCGAAAAACTGCCGCATTTAGCTGGTAGTGAATATGCAATTACAGGGGTGTTTCACAAACCTTATGTTAAAAAATATATCGAAACTTTTGCAGATAGGTATAAAAGATTTACGCTTATACAAGGAAATGAAGGAACACCAGAGCTTTTTAGTAAAGGAAGAGTTTGGATTGCTGATGGAGTGAATGTACAAGAGTATATCATTGATCCACAGCACTATGGCATCAACTACCAAAAATCTTGGGAGAGTATCACATTGGAAGAATCACTTGAACAGTTGCAAAACCCTTCAAGTGAGTATCTCAAACTTGCAAAACTCAACGCCGCTATCTATCTTTTTGTCGCCCAAAAAGCGCAGAGTATAGAAAACGCTTTTGATATGCTCAATGGATAAACCTTTGATACGCAAGATTTTGTGACGTAAATGTGACAGAAATCATTAGTGCTCCTTAACGCCGCTTGCTATAAACTACCCAAATATTTGGAGATGATTATGATAGAAAATGTTTTAAAACGCGACGGCAGACAGACAGAGTTTATGGCTTTTAAAATCGAAGATGCGATCAAAAAAGCATTTGCGAGTGAGCATATTGCTTATGATAGTTCTGTGTTTTTTAATGTACTTCAAATCCTGCGCAGAAAAAGAGTTATTGCAGTTGAAGATATTCAGGACCTGATAGAAAAAGAACTCTACAAAGCAAGATATTTTGAAGTGATGCGTTCTTTTATGCTCTATCGCCATATGCACAAGATGCAGCGTGAAAGTTTGCTTGATGCAGATACGACGTATATAAACTCAACCCAAACCATAGAAGAGTATATCAGCGGAAGCGACTGGAGAATCAAAGCAAACTCCAATACAGGCTACTCAAACGCAGGTCTTGTAAACAACACCGCAGGTAAAGTTATAGCAAACTACTGGCTTGATAAGATTTACTCCAAAGAAGAGGGTTATGCCCATAGAAACGGGGATTATCATATTCATGATTTGGATTGTCTTACGGGATATTGTGCTGGATGGAGTCTTCGTGTCCTTTTGGATGAGGGTTTTAACGGAGTGAGAGGTAGAGTTGAGAGTGATGCACCGAAACATTTTCGTGAAGCGCTTGGACAGATGGCAAACTTTTTGGGGATACTTCAAAGTGAGTGGGCAGGAGCGCAAGCTTTTTCCTCTTTTGACACTTATCTTGCACCTTATGTTTTTGCTGATAGACTCTCCTATAAAGATATAAAAAAAGCTATCAGAAGTTTTATCTATAATCTCAATGTACCTGCGCGCTGGGGGCAGTCTCCTTTTACAAATATCACGATAGACTGGAGCGTGCCGAGTGACCTTAGAGATCAGATTCCAACAAGAAAACAGCGACATTTTTTGGCAGAGAGATTTGATGGAGAACTTGTAGCACTTGCACATGAACGGGGTTGCGCACGACTTGAAGATATGACTTATAAGCATTTTCAACCAGAGATGCACCAGATAAACAGAGCCTATTATGAGATTATGACACAGGGAGATAAGACGGGACAGCCTTTTACTTTTCCGATTCCTACGGTTAATATCACGGAGGATTTTGACTGGTACGGAGAAAATACGGATATTTTGTTTGAAAATACGGCAAAAGTCGGCTCTTCTTACTTTCAAAACTTTGTCGGCAGCCAATATAAACGCGATGCAAATGGAGAGTTGATTGCCAATGATGAAGCTTATAAGCCAGGTCATGTAAGAAGTATGTGCTGCAGGTTGCAGCTTGATCTTCGAGAGCTGCTCAAACGCGGCGGTGGACTTTTTGGCAGTGCAGAGATGACGGGAAGTATAGGGGTTGTGACACTCAATATGGCAAGAATAGGTTTTTTGCACAAAGGAGACAAAGCGGCGCTTATGGAGAAAATCGATCAGCTCATGGAGTTTGCAAAATCGACTCTGGAGAAAAAAAGAGTTTTTATCCAAGAGATGTATGATAGAGGACTTTTTCCTTATACGAAAAGATATCTGCCAGGATTTAAAAACCACTTCTCAACCATCGGTGTCAATGGTATCAATGAGATGATACGCAATTTTAGCAGTGATAGCTACGATATCAGCAGTGCAAAAGGGATTGCGTTTGCAACAGAAATATTAAATCACATACGAGAAAAAATGCTCTCTTATCAAGAAGAAACAGGTAACCTTT
>Ga0154590_1038_pt3 | contig 12839 bp, 13 predicted proteins | sample RifGroF2_FD_116019 | JGI IMG/M metagenome (GOLD analysis project Ga0154590, IMG submission 116019) | Sulfurimonas sp. GWF2_37_8 | reverse complement strand
ACAAAGAGTAGTGTGCATCCGTAAAAAAGTATAGCAAGAAGTGTTCACAAAAAGATTACAACTGTGCTTAAATTTTGTGCTAAAATATATATGCTTCACCTCTTGCTATTTTTCTTAACTAACTTCTTCTTATAATAGTTATCATCAGGGCTACATTTATACAAAAGTGCTACAATCTTCTTAAACAATAAAAGGTACATATAATGAAAATAGCTATTCCGGTAAAAGATGAAAGTTTGACTTTTTTTGGCAATGCAGGGCATACACCAAAGTTCGCCATTTACGACATGAGCGGCACAGGAATGTTTCGCTCTTTTAAACTTGAAAGCGTTAAAAACAATCCACGCACAGACCTTGACCACGAGGAAGAGGAAGAAGATCACGAATGTTCTCATGGATTCGAGGATGCAGAACATATAGCACAGCACAACAAAATGGGTGTTGTACTTGATGGATGTGACTATATCGTTGTCAAACGCGCATGTAAAAATACAGCAAACGCAATGAGTTCACATGGTGTAAAAATCCTTAAATATAGTGGTGACTCTCTTAAGGCAGATGCGATACTCAGAGAACTCTCTTCTAAATTTATTTCATAATAGCAAATTAGGTTAAATTTAAGTTTTTGTCAACGAAACTATCTCTTTTCTGATTTTTGGTTTTGTGATGATAAAAGCTTATAACAAGATGAAACATGAAGATGAACTAGCTCCAGCGATGCCAACAACAAAAGTGTGTAGTGAGTGTGCCATAGAGATACTTTTGGCTGCTAAAAAATGTGGACACTGTGGTAATACAGCTGTCTAACTTTGATTTAAGTAAATCTGCCTTAAAATGATTCGCTTTAAAAAATAAGGAGTATTTATGAAAAAGATTTTAGTGAGTATGTTAGCAGTTGCAGCTTTAGCGACTATAGGTATGGCAAATGTAAACAGCCAGACGGGCTGTGGTCTTGGTGCGATGCTTATCAAAGATGATTCATCTGCGGTGATGTTGGCACTTCAAGCTACAACAAATGGTACTTCTGCAAACCAAACTTTTGGTATCACTTCAGGCACCTCTGGCTGTAAAAAAGCAAAATTTGTCATGAATGACAGAGCTGAAGAGTTCCTAGCTTCAAATATGGATATCCTTGCAAAAGAGATCTCAGTTGGTCACGGTGAGTCTCTTGACACTTTGGCAGAACTTTTAAAAGTTGAAGACAAAGCAATGTTTTGTGCTGCGCTTCAAGCAAACTACAACAGTATCTATACAGGCACAAATGTAGAAATGGCTGATGTTCTCAATAACATCGCAACTACACAAATCTAATTACTCATGTAAGACTAAGCGAAATTTTCGTTTAGTCTCGCCTTTATGCCAAACCTATTTTTAGGATTTTACATCTTACTCAAATCTTTTTTTATCTTTATTTTTTTATTCACTTCTCTAAACGCAAACTTATTAGAATACAAAAATAAAGCAAATACTTTAAAACTCTCAGAGCAAAGATATTGGCACTTGCTTCTTCACATGAGTGGAGGAGAAAGTGAGATAGATGATGCACGATTTTTCTTTGCACCTGATGGAAAAATGGATGTAAAGGCTGAACTCGATGCCACAATTGATGCCTTTTTCAACGAAATACATTTTGATGACAACGCGAGTGCATGTAGATTTCCCGCAAGAAAAGCTTGGCTGAAAGAACAACTCGATATAAAAGATTTTCCAGAGGTTCACTGTAGCGCATATGAGAAAATTTTAGAAAGACTCAATCCAAAATCTGCCACTCTTGTTTTTCCCTCAGCGCATATAAACTCACCAGCGTCCATGTTTGGGCACACTTTTATTCGTATTGATTCACATTATACATCTAAACTTCTCTCTTATGCTATCAATTATGCCGCAGATGCAGATCCATCCAAGACAAACGGGGTTGTATTTGCTATCAAAGGACTCTTCGGCGGTTACTATGGTGAGTATTCTCTTTTGCCTTATTATGAAAAACTCAAAGAGTACAGAGATACGGAGCAAAGGGATATTTGGGAGTATGATCTCAATCTTAATGAAGAGGAAGTATTGCGTATGATACAGCATATTTGGGAGCTTAATAATACCCATTCGCGCTACTATTTTTTTACAGAAAATTGCTCCTATAATATGCTTTGGCTTCTTGAAGTCGCACGTCCAAGCGTACATCTTCGCGAATATTTTACTTATGCTGTGATACCTCTTGAGACCGTACATGTAGCAAAAGAAGAAAAACTTATCGAAGATATCAAATACAGAGCTTCAAAAAGAACTATACTTTTAAGATATGAAGAAATTATAGATAAGGAATATTTGCATTTTCCACGTGCTCTTGTTGCAGGAGAAAAAAAACTTTCCCATCTCATAGACAACACAAAGATAAATATCCAACAAAAAAGATATATACTCGAAGCATCTTTTGAATATCTCGAATACTCTTACAGTAAAAACGCAATGACAAAAGAGGAATATCTAGAACTTTTTTATACGCTCTCCACAGCCAGAGCTTTTCTTGGCATCGGAACAAATATCCAAATACAAAGACCACCTGAAGCTTCCCAGAGTCACAGAGCACTGCGTTTAGCAACTGCGTTTGGCGCACGAAGTGGCGAAGCTATGGAATTTTTAGGTTTGCGCCCTGCGTATCATGATCTCAAAGATACTCCCTATGGATTTTTACGCGGGACTCAAATAGAGTTTGCAAATCTTGAACTCTCCTATTCCAAAAACGTTCTCAAAGTCGAAGAGGCAACCATTATCTCCATTGCTTCTATCGCACAAAGAAGTGAATTTTTTGATAGTTTTTCTTGGAGAACAAAGCTTGGTTGGGATAGAAATTTTGTTGATGAAAAAACAAACTTTTTGGCGACCGTTGGAGCTGGTTATAGTTGGGGGAACAAAGATGCCTACGTTTATTTTATGCTCGATCCACTTGTGTATGTCGCAGATATCACTACAGTTGGCATTGGGACAAGTGCAGGTTTGGTATTGGATGGTTTTTCATTTATGAGCACCAATATTGAATATACAAACAGATGGTATGACTCACAAAAAAAACAAACTCTTTTTAGTATCTCTCAAAACTTCAGAAGCTCACAAAACACACAAATTAGGCTCATATATGACTATAAAGAGCGCCATGAGCTAAGAGAAAAATCAGATGAAAACACTTTGAGAACCGCGTTTCACTACTACTTTTGATAGCTCTCTAAACGCAGCCTTGGAGTTTTGAAGCAAATTTATGTAACAATTGCGGATATAAATCAATAAACAAGGTACTTTATGAAACCATCTGTTCTAGGCAAAAAAACAGCTGCACCAGCTAAGAAAACATCTCCTGTAAAAAACAAAACTTTTGGAGCACCAAAAGCTAATGCCGACAAACCCTTAGCAAACAAAACTCCTATCAATAAAAAAAGAGCTGCCCCGAAAAAGACCCTCATAGACAGTGCTCCAAAAAAAGAGGTCAAAGAGATGTTTATGGCATGGTTTAAAAAACACAAAAGTGTTGGTGCGCTCATGACAAAACAGGATGTTGTGCAAAATATCCTCAAAAAAATTGATGCGAAACAAGAAGACGCGCTTGCTGATGCGATGAACGAACTTAAAAGTGAAGGTTTTATCGAGGTTCTGCCAGATGGCGTGACTCTTGTTTTAACACAACTTGGTGTGGATTATCTTTAAAAATATATATTAATAGCTTTCATAAATCTTTTCGAGTAACCACGCCCATGGGCCATAACCGCTTACTGCGTTTATATGTCCGCCGTCTTTGATAACGTGCATCGTCACTCCAAGTTCTTTTTGGAGTTTTTCGGCTTCTTGCGTGCTAAGATAAGGGTCATTGGTTGAAGTGATAAGCAGTGTCTCTTTTGCATAAAGATTTTTTGGTGCTTTAAGAGGAAAGAAACTTTGCAACTCTTCTATCTCACAGCAAAGACTTGGCGGTGCTACCAAATAGAGTTTTTGCACTTTCTCTAGGATGGCATCGTTACAAAGATGAAACCATAATATATTTGCAAGCGAATGGCAGATAACAATATCAGGTTGAAACTCTTGTAGATGTATCGTAAGCTCTTTTTTCCATACATCAAGTTTGGGTGTATCAAAATCACTTAGTTGTAAAAAACTCACATAACCGTACTCTTTTGCTAATTCACCTGCAAGCCAACTTTGCCAGTGAGGATAATTACTTCCGCCCCAACCGTGAAGTATTAGGACTTTTTTGCTCATTTTATGCAAGTAGCTTCTTGAAGTTTTTGAGCGTGAAGAGTTTTAAATCCTCACCTTTGAGTGCTTTAAGTTCGCTTGAGTAGCCCTCTTTAGAAAAGAGAACAAAGATATCGACTGTGATATTTGCTTTGGCGCATTTTTCTTGAAGTTTGATGAGTTCACTCTTTTTGATTTTGGAGTTTGTGTATTTACATGAACCAGCGATAACTTTGCCTGAGGTCGTTTTGGCATAAATATCTATCTCAAGTTCTTCGTCCCAGTAGCTATCACACTCGACCAAAAGATCTTCGACAAACTCTATTTTGAGAAGTTCTTGGCAGAGTTGCACAAAAGGAAGCTGTAAAAATTCGCTCTCACGGTTGGCAAAACGTTCGCGCACCTCTTTGTACTCTCCATCGCGAATACCTTTGAAAAGAGGAGAGATAAACGCAAACCAAAATCTCAAAAACGGAGAAGTAAAATAGAGTTTATCCGCAACGCAGCTGTGGTTTTCCCAGTTTGTGAAGACTTTTCTTGAAGGAGCAAGTCGTATGATACCGCTGCCGCAAAGCTCCTCAATAGCGTTCCTGCCGACTTCTGCAGAAACTCCCGCACGCTTAAATGCACTCTGTGTTCTGCCATCACCCATAGCGATGCCCGTGAGGACTGTGTGGTACATCGGCATACCTGTAGTGAGTTCGCTCACATCATTTCGGATATAGGTATAGTCAGGAAATACGAACTTTTCTATAAGTTCTATCGTAGGTTTTGCAGTATCCATAGGCGCCCACTCCACACCGCCAAAAACAGCAAACTTTTCAAGTGCATCTTCAAAGTTTTTAGGTTTTTGTTCTTGATAGAAAGAGTTAAATTGTTCTTGAAGTGTTTGGGTATTTAAAATCATTGAGGAGCCTTTTGCTGCATTTTATGGGTAAAATTATACAGGGTTTTTGACTATAATGGCAGTAAATTTCAAATAAGGAGTCAAAATGACTCCTCTCGCCAAAGTCGAAGCTTTAGTGAGTGAATATAATTTGGACGCGTTCGTAATTATATGAGATTTATTAGTAGGAGCACATATGCTAAGTGGAAATGAGCGAAAAAATATAAGATCTGGAGTGAGTGTAGCTATCGTTTTAAAAGAGGATCAGGAGAGTGGAAAACTAACAGATGGGATAGTTCGAGATATTTTGACCAATTCCGCTACACATCCTCATGGTATCAAAGTGCGTTTGATGAGCCGCGAAGTGGGTCGTGTTAAAAAGATATATTAACACGCATCGTTATTGCAGTGATTATTCTACAACTAAACTTTGAAAGAGTATAAAGAGAAATTTAAAATCTCTTCGCTACAATCGTTTATCTTTACAAAAGAGGTACAAATGATTTATGAACTCTCCAATCCGCTTACAAAAAGTCTCATAACGCAGTTACGAAATGAAAAAAGTGCAGCGGTTCTTTTTCGCCATACGATAGCTGAACTGACAAAACAGCTCCTTTATGAAGCGCTCAAAGATTTTCCTTTGAGTGAAAAAAAGATGATGACTTGGAGAGGAGAAGAGAGTTTTGTGGCGCTTGATGAGGCAAATATTTTTGTCGTTACAGTGCTTCGCGCAGGTATGCCGATGCTTGATAGCGTGATGCAGACACTTCCAAACGCAACGGCAGGTTTTTTGGCGATGCAGCGGGATGAAGTGACGCATAAGAGTAAGCTTTATTATGACAGAGTTCCTGATTGTAGAGGCAAAACGATACTTCTTGTTGATCCTATGGTCGCAACAGGAGGTTCGCTTTTGGACGCGATAGAATTACTTAAACGCAAAGAACCTTTACGTATCATAACTCTCAATATCATAGGCTCACCAGAGGGTCTGGAGCGTATAAACGCAGCTTATCCTGATGTGGATATCTATATATCGCAGATAGATGAGGGGCTAAACGCAGAGAAGTATATCATCCCAGGTTTGGGTGATGCAGGCGATAGAGCCTATAACACTTTGTCCTAAGTCATCAAAACAGACCCTTTAAATGAGCTGTTGTTTTAGAAACTCATTGTAGTGACCCTCTTGTTCTTCGAGCTGTTCATGTGTGCCTCTTTGCACAATCACACCGTTTTCTAAGACATAAATGATATTTGCGTTTTTGACGGTGCTGAGTCTGTGTGCGATGGTTATGACGGTTTTGCCTTGCATGAGCGGTAGCAGTTTTGCTTGAAGTTTTGCTTCTGTATGCACATCAAGCGCTGAGGTGGACTCATCAAATATCACTACGCTTGGATCTGCGATAATCATCCTAGCGATGCTCAAACGCTGTCTTTGTCCTCCAGAGAGACGGATGCCATGGCGACCAACGATAGTATCAAGCCCCTCTTTCATCCCCTCAAGCGTAGAGCTTAGTTGGGCGATATCAAGTGCCTTATAGATTTGTGCATCACTTATGCTCTCATCCCCCATCGTGACATTAAAACGCAGACTTGCGTTAAAAAGCAGAGGCATTTGAAGCACTAAAAATATTTTGGCTCGAAGGGAGTATTTATCGAGTTCTTCTGTGTCGATACCGTTGTATGCAAGTGTGCCGCTTTCTTTTTCATAAAAACCTGCGATGACTTGTGCTAGAGTCGTTTTTCCGCTTCCGCTGGCGCCGATAAAAGCGATTTTTGAACCTGCTTGTATATCAAGAGTTATATCTTGCAAGATTTGCTTTTCGTTTGCGTAAGCAAAGTTGAGGTTTTTGAGTGTGATATCTACTCCAAAGGTATCTAAAGTTTTATGGGAACTACTTTCTGTTTTAAGAGAAAAGATTTTGTTAAGTCTCTCTATCGCGGCTTTTGCCGAAGCATACGAATATTGCATAGAGAGGATATCTTGAACAGGTGTCATGATAAACCAGATGTAACCAAACATCGCAAACATCATACCGATACTCAAATCGCTGTAGGCAACAAGCAAAAGTCATGCTGCACGAAGAATCTCAAAAAAAACTAAAAATATTGTGTAAGAAAGTCTTTCATACGCGACACTTTTATAGCCATATGCGTTTGAAGTCTTTTGAATCGTATCGGCGTCATTGATTGCGTTTGCAAAAAAATACTCCTCTTTGTTGGAAGCTTTTATCTGACCGTAGAGATCAAGTGTCTCACTGACGCTCTCTTGAAATTTTTCTATAGCTGCGTTTTCCTCTTTTTTGAGAGAGCCTACTTTTTTGGACATCTTTTTACTCAGAAGCATGATAAGTGGTTGGATGACGAGGATAAGGATACCAAGAAGAGGATCTATCATGATAAGCACAATCCCGACTGCTATAAGTGTAAGTACAGAAGATACAAGTTTGCTCACGCCTGTGATGATAAAAGTATCAAGGGTGTTAACATCGGTGACGAGGTTTGAAGTTATAGCGCCGCTGCCGAGAAGTTCGTATTCGTTCATGGAAGAGATTTTGAGATGTGCAAGAAGCTGTTGGCGTATCATAAAAGTGACATATTTAGATATATTTGTAAAGATTTTCGTGATGATAACACCAAAAACGTAGTAGATAAAACGCAGTGCAACAACCGCAAAAGTAACGATAGCGACATAATAAAACGCACTGCCGCTTCCAAAAAGAGAGTCTATCGAGTTTACGAAATAGGCAGGTTTCTCAAGAAGAATCTCATCTACCAAAACAGGAAGCATGAGCGGAATCGGTACGCTAATGATAATAGCGATGATAGTGATAATCTGCCCATAAATAAGGGAAGGCTTTTTTTGAAGTACAAGACTGAAAAGTGATTTGAGACTTATTTTTTCTGATGTCATAGGAAGATTATACAGTAACTGAGCGCATATGTTAAAAATTCTAAAAATTCTACCCTATACTATTCATGAGTAAAAATGGCGGAAAACTATCAAGGGTGATTTTACATCTCACTGCCCCATTTTAAAGTATCTATGCCGTATTTTTCGCGCATCTTCTGCGTTTGTGTACTTAAGCTTTTCATCTTTTGTTCTGCATCAAATCCCAAAAGTGAAAGCTCTTTTCTGCTGTCTCTTGTGAAACTTGAACAGTTTATACTTAGACGGATGACATGGAGTCTTTTGTAAATATCGGCTTCGTTGAACAGTAAAAGACAAAGAGAATCAAATTTTTTTTCTGTAAATATCTCACAAAGGCTGAGATTTTTATGCGAATTTTTACCCATCTCATAAGCGAGACTTAGATGAAAAATAGTTGGAATAACCTCTAGCTTTTGGATAGCAAAACTTAGATGACGTGCAAGTACATGGACTCTGCGTTTAAGTTCTCTTCTATCATAGAGCGGATCAAAAGTTCTCGAAATTCCGATAGATTTTCTTCTTTGGTTCGTTTGTATCGCGCCATCACTCAGACCGCTGACGCGTTTATAGAGTTCTATGGCGTAGGGTCCCCATGACTCAAGTGTTCCGCGTCTAGCCCGCAACTCTCCTAAAGTGTGTATTTGTGCAGATTTGAGTCTTGTACTCATACTGCGTCCGATACCTGCAAATTTGTCCACAGCGATAGGATTGATGAAGGCATCAAAGTTGTGCTGCGTGATAGTTTTACATCCAAAAGGTTTTGCATAAGTTGTGGCAAGTTTGGCGATATAGCGTGTTTTTGCTGCTCCTATAGAGACGGGAAGCTGCGTTTGGCGTTTTATTTCATGACGGAGATTGTCTATAAACGCAGGTACATCTGCATCGTCCACCCAGCCTTCCAAATCTCCGTAAAATTCATCAATACTTGCTTGTTCAACCAGTGGAATTTTTGTCTGCAAAAATTCATGGAGTTCATGCGAGAGTTTTTGGTAGAGTGTCATATTTGGAGCTTTGATGATGAGATGCGGGCAGAGCATGAGCGCTTCTTTGATGTTCATAGCAGTTTTGACACCATACGCTCTGGCTTCATAACTCGAAGTTGTGAGTATGCCGCGAACGCGACCGTCTGGGTCTTTAAAGGCTTCAAGGTCGTCTTTTTCTTCGTAGCTCTTATAAAATATCGGCACAAAAGAGCCTGCGTTTTGCAGGTTCACACTCTGACCTTTACTCTCCTTGCCAAATATCTTCGTATCACTTCGTCCGCCGATAGCAACGGCTTTGTGTTCAAGCTCAGGATGGATGATACGCGCGGCGCTGACAAAAAAACAGTCGATATCTATATGTATTTTCATTTTTGAATTGTATATAAATCCAAAACGCAAGTGCGTAAATATGACAAATTGAAAATAAAATAGCTGATATAATTGCGTTTATGAAATACTTATTACTTACTTTTATTCTTGTTTTTAGCGGATGTAGTACGAAAAACTATGAGCATACCCAAACAAAAATCATCATCATTAAGTCTCCTAAACTCAAATTTGCCGATGTTGCTTATCTGCGTCACAATGAAGAAAAAATCGAACTTGAGATCTTTGTTGCGGGAACGGCGGTAGAAAAAATAGCTATCAACCATCTTATCTGCGTGAGTGAGGGCTGCATGAGCAAAAGCAATTTTAATCAGGACTATCTTCACGCTTCATATCCTGAAGATATGTTGCAAAATGTACTCTTAGGTAAAAGTATCTATGATGGACAAAACAGAGTCAAGAGTGCTGAGGGTTTTGAGCAAAAGATACAAAACGCAACAGTAGATATAGAGTATAAAGTAGCCGCTCATCTCATCTCTTTCAAAGACAAAAAGAACGGGATATTATTAAAGTTAAAGGATACAAATGAATAAAAAATTTGTCGGCGCTCATGTGAGTGCAAGTGGCGGCGTTTTTAATGCGCCCATAAACGCAGCGGCTATCGGGGCAAAGGCTTTTGCTCTTTTTACCAAAAACCAAAGACAGTGGAATGCCAAAGATTTGGATACCGAGACGATTGACAAGTTTAAGTATGAGCTAGAAAAAAGCGGAATTTTGCCTAAGCACATACTGCCTCATGACTCTTATCTCATCAATCTAGGGCATCCTGAGAAAGAACAATTGGAAAAATCTCGTGCTGCGTTTATTGACGAATTGCAAAGATGTGCGCTTTTGGGACTCGATAGACTCAACTTTCACCCTGGAAGCCATCTGGCAAAGATTACAAAAAAAGAGAAAGAAAATTCGCTTATCATCAAACCTATCGAAGATGTTTGTCTTGACATCATCGCTGAATCTATCAATATCGCTTTAGACAAAACGCAGGGTGTCAAAGCGGTACTAGAAAACACAGCAGGTCAGGGAAGCAACCTTGGCTGGCGTTTTGAGCATCTTGCTCACATCATTGACAAAATAGAAGACAAATCCCGCATCGGTATCTGTATTGACACCTGCCATATGTTCACCGCAGGATACGATATAAGAACAAGAGAAACATACGACAAAACTTGGGCTGCGTTTGAGAAGATTGTTGATTTCAAATACCTTATGGGAATGCACATCAACGACTCAAAGCCACCTCTTGGCGCACATGTGGACAGACACCATTCTCTTGGAAAAGGGGAAATTGGCTTAGATGCATTTAGATTTATCATGAACGATGAGCGAATGGATGATATTCCTTTGATTTTAGAGACCATTGATGAGACTATTTGGAAAGATGAAATAGAGCTTTTATATTCGTTTGTAAAATAATGGTACGTGTAAGTTGATATTGTGTAATATAGTTTTTAAATTTTAAAAAAAAGGGAAATATTGATGAAAAAAATTGCTCTAATATCTCTTATAGCAAGCTCAGTTTTATTAGCTGGCGGATACAAAATACCAGAGACTTCTCTAAACGCAGTGGCACTGAGTGCTGCAAATATAGCACACAATAAAAGTGCAGATGCGGCGTATTATAACCCTGCAAACATGGTTTTTATGGCAGATGAAAATGCTATGGAAGCAGATTTGATGTATATAAAACTTGATGCGACAAATTATCAAGGAACCGTGAGCGGAACTGGTCCGTATGATATAGATGCAAAAACGGAAAATTTCTTGGTTCCTGCAATTCATTATGTCTCTGGCAAAATGAACGGCGGTGCAAGATTTGGTCTGAGTGTTGTTTCTCCAGGTGGTTTGTCGAAGCGTTGGGATGAGCAGCCTGCAAAAACTTCTGCGGAGGAGTTTACACTTCAAACAGTGGAAATAAATCCTACAGTTGCTTTACCGATTGGAGATAAAATTGGTGTAGCTATTGGTTTGAGAGTTGTTCACTCTGAGGGTGTCGTGAAAAGTGATGGCATAGCTGATTTAACTAGCAAAGGCTTAGGCATCGCAACAATACTTAAGCGAGATTTATCAGGTGAAAGTGTAGATTTTGGTTATAACATAGCACTAGCTTACAAACCAATGTCAGAGTTAGAACTTGGTTTGACTTACCGCTCTAAAGTGGATTTAACCGTTGAGGGTGATGCAAAACTTGATTTGACGACTACTGTGGTTGGAGCAAGACCATCATACAGCGCAAAAGCAACAGTTTCTGTACCACTTCCAGCGACTTTGAGTTTGGCGGCGGCTTATACATTCCCCACAAAAACAACGGTGGAAGTTGTATATGAAAGAAATTATTGGTCTGCATATAAAGAACTTGATTTTGATTATCAGGGAAGCATTGACCCTTATGTAAACGCAGTGTTTGGAGCAAAAGTAAACAAAGACTGGAATGACACAAATACGTTTCGTCTAGGAGTTACGCAAGAACTCGATATTCTTACATTGATGGCGGGTGTTGTGTATGACCAAACGCCAGTTCCAGATGAGACTCTTAGTTTTGAACTTCCAGATTCTGACTCTATTTCTGTTTCCATTGGCGGACGTTATGCCATTAACGATAAAATAGATGTCGGTTTGTCGGCGCTTTATTCTATGAGAGAAAAACGTGATGCTACAAACGACAGTTTAGACGGTGAGTTCTCAAACTCAAATGTCCTTCTGGTCTCAATGGGCGTTGGATATAAATTTTAAGGATAGATTTGAAAATTTTAATAGATTTTTTACAAGCAAAAGAGATTGAAAATTCTGAGATATTTATACATCTTAAGTGTAGTCCAACTGAAGCTTTGATGCTTCAATACCTTGCAAAACAGTATATGCAAGGACAAGATGATGTTGTTGTTTTAGACCTTTTACAAGATTTATACAAAAAAGATAAATATGAGTATTTACAGCATTTAGGTGAATTAAAAAACCTTTTAGAACTCGGTTGGTTACACCAGCAAAGTTTTACGCCCATGAAGATGTCAGAAGTGACACCTCTTGAGCTACTCAACACCGCAGTAGGACTTGCACCTTCGTTTTTGAAATTGTTGCAAGATGGAACACTAGAACTGGATTTACCAGATATTAAGCCTTATGCAGACCATTTGGAATACCTCCAAGACCAATTTTTTAGAATTGAGTTGTACCAAAAAATGAGCATTATCCGTCAAAGCGTGCATGAACATTCACTCGGGATTGACAGAGTTCAAAATAAACTCAAGCTTTTGGAAAAACGCATCGAAGAGCGTGTAGTACAAACAAAAGAGACACTTATTTTGGATAAGTTTTTTAAGCAAAAAAAGATGCAGCCAAAAGAACAGGTGATTTTTATCGCACTTCTTCGAGAAGAGTATAGTGCTACAGACACTTCGCTACGCGATATGAATGCACTTATCGATTTGATATCGCTTGA
>Ga0154590_1032_pt2 | contig 12862 bp, 15 predicted proteins | sample RifGroF2_FD_116019 | JGI IMG/M metagenome (GOLD analysis project Ga0154590, IMG submission 116019) | Sulfurimonas sp. GWF2_37_8 | reverse complement strand
CATCCATACGACAAGCGCGTTGATGTGTATGATTCTAGCAATAGAAAAGTCAACTATTTCAAAAAGAAATGCCGGCATTACATACTGAATCGCTGCAACCAGACCAAAAAGCAACTGCGCCCCAAAGATGATGGCGGCAAAAGTAAAGTACCAAGTCGCTAACTGTTTTGATTCTGATGTTAAATGATTATTTGCCATGAACAGCTCCTTGTATTTTTCCGAAGTTTCTTGGGAAACCATTTGTATCTATAGAAGACATATGTTTCAAGAAAGCTACTAAGCCTTTTGCTTCTGCTGCCGTAATCCCAAGGTCTGGCATCATACGTGCATGAGTAGGATACTGTGAAGGATGTTGCAAGAACTCAGCCATAGCCTCTTCTTTTGTATCTTTACCTGTCATAGACTGCATAGAACCCTCAGGTCCCCACGCTGGATCTAACCATGATTTTGTCAAATCTGGAGCATAATATGCGCCGTTTCCAAGAAGTGTATGGCAATCCATACAATTTTTTGCTTGTGAACCAAGTTTCCCTAAGTGCAGCAATGCTCCTGCTTCATCTTCAGAATAATCATCTCTTCCAAAAAACTTCTCTTTTTCTCCGATTACTGGTACTTCATGTCCGCGTTTTGCATCCATTTCGTATGTAATCTTATAATTGATAACCGTAGGTCCTGGAACCCTTTTTGTTACACCGTTTTTCAAATCTGTATCATCACCCATAGAGATTTGTGCCGACGTATCAAATGTCAGCCAAATCAATAATACCGATGCAAATCCCGTCACCCAAGTCGCTGAACGTTGCCAGAAACGATTATCGCTCCATACGGATTTATTAGCCACTATACCCTCCTAAAATTTTTATAAAATTCACACATCACAATGTTCATTTTCTTCATGTACGCGATGCTGCATATAATAAACTGCGTGAGGAAGCATTAAATACCCCACCATCGCAACTACCAACGCTTTTGCCGTAAACGCATCGACATGCATCAAGCTCCCCATAATGTAGAGCATATAACACGTCAATATCCAAAAAAAATAAGCGAAAACCATCATCCACTTTTTAAGCATATTGACCTTCACTGCCGTATATACACCGACATATAACGATCCAAATACTAAAACAAATGCTGAAGAAACAAAAATCGGTAAGAAGTCATCTAATGCTATTTCAGGTCGAATTATCGTCTCAATCATCTCAATTCTCCTCAATGATATTTTTAATCTTCAGATTGCTTGATTGAAGTTTAGTTGATTTCAAAAGTGCTTAGCTTGACATATATCAATTCTTTTGAATTACTATAATAATTTAAGATTTTTTTTTGTTTTCTTTGTAAAACTGTTACTAAAGTGAAAAAAGTCAGAAGAATACTAATGCGAAGTTGGCTCATGTCTATCGTAGTTTTTTTTGATAGAGAGCATTTCATAGAGTGTTATTTGCGGCATCGCTTTTTCTATTTGCATATCCACATCACCATAGCGACCCTGTATCTTGCTGATATAGACATAACCTTTAGGTGAGATTTCATTGAGAGCAAAACCAATAGAAGCAGCCCACATGAGCGCAATCATCGTCCAAACAATATTTCTGGCTTTGGCATAAACACCTATAAAATGAAAGATAATACTGAGTATTATCCCTACTGCTAAGACTCCATAAAGATTCATAAAACTATCCTCTCTCCTACAGGTTTTATCGATATATCGCTCCCTTCAAACATCATATTTCCAAAACTTTTGACAAGAGTGGTGCCCACAAGCATCAAAGCTATCACAAACGCAAGGATCAAAAAAGCAAGAGCGTAACGCTTGAGTCTCTCCATCATCCTAGCTCTCATTTTGGTGCTATAGGTCTGTAGTCAACACATCGGGAGGTATGAAAATCTCGTACATGATTATCAGAAACCAGTAACTCTCCTTCAAGTCGCCACTCCAACTCTTTTGAGATGAGAACTGATTTGGAGATAGTTTTGTGCATCTTGTTTTCGCAGATGATTGTGCCACCCTCATTGAAGATAGTTTTGACTCCATCCATTCGCACAATCGTCGTATAGTAGTGCGCAGCAATCATCCCTGCAAAGATGCTAAAAACTCCAATCATCCCGTATTTAAAAGATTGTTTCGGCAGAGTTGAGCGTGTTGTCACAATAGCTGTGATGATGAGAAAAAAGATGCCTATAGCGATATATGCGCTTTCAAGTTCTAAAAAAAGATTCATGACACTTCCTTATTTTTATAGAGATTTTCCCACTGCTCAAACTCTGGAGCAAAATATTCAATCCTTACTTTTTTAAACTCACGCGAAGAGTACAAAGGCATATGAGAGTGGGCATCTATCTCATGAGCCATCTCGTCTATGATACTGTTTGTCTCCTGCATCGTTTTTCCATGCACCATTGTAAAAAGGTTATACGGCCAGTTTTCATATTTTGGTCGCAGATAACAGTGGCTCACGGCACTAAACGTCGCAGCTTTTTCGCCGACAGCTTCGCCTTTTATCTCATCTACATCCCAGACAACCATTGCGTTTGCGCTAAATCCTGCATTTCTGTGGTTGAGTATCGCTGCAAAACGCCGCATGATACCTGCGTTTTGCAACTCCTCTAAAATGGCGAAAAAAGTCTCATAATCTATCTCCAAATCCTCGATGATTTGTTTAAACGGTTCACTTATAATCTTGATATCGTACTGCACCGCTCTGATGATGGCGTGGTGGAGTTGGGTGAGTTCTATCTCTTTATGTACAACTCTTTTGACCTTCTCTTTTTTTGCATCACTACCTGTTGTGTCAAGTTTTACGGAGATTTTGAATAGTTTGAGCGTTGGCAGTACGATATAACTTTGCGCCTTTGCCAAAGATGCCAAAACGGCGATACTTTTCTCTAGTCCTAAAAGAGAGTTTGGAGCAACCGCTATCGTAAACCAGATGTTAAAATCATGGTTGCGTTCATAATTGTGAGATACTCCCGGATGTGAGTTGATGATGGCTGCTGCTGCATCTATATCTTTATCCGCAATCCTAAACGCAACAAGAGAAGAGAGATATCCCAATCGTTTCGTATCAAAAATAGCAGAAGTTTGTCGAATAATTTTGTTCTGTTTTTCTTCTTGCAAAATAGCGATAACAGCCTCTTCGCTCATCTCCAACTCCCGTGCGAGGACCGCAAAGGGTTTTGCTACAAGAGGAAATGATTTTTGAATCCTCGAAAGTATCTCTTGTTTCATTATAAGTACCCTCTTTACTTTGATTTTGAACTAATTGTAATCTCTTTTAAAAATTTATCTATTGATATGCGTCAAGTCAAAGATGCTGATATTTCTGCTATGCTACGGGGACAATTTATCCTCTCAAAGGTTTTTTTATGGCTTATTTTCCTGCTTTTATCAAACTAGACAATCAAAAAATCCTTATCGTCGGGGGCGGAAAAGTAGCGCATGAGAAGCTGGAACATCTTTTAGATTTCACACACAATATAGAGATTATCGCCCTCTCTTACTCTACGCAAATGTCTCAAAGTATCCAAGAAAACAATCTTTTACATCAAACACGCGCTTATCAAAAAGGCGATATTAGTGGTTTTGCTATGGTTATCGTAGCTGTGGATGATATCCCTTTACAGGCAGATATTTTTACTGAGTCAAAACACTACAACTGCCTTTGCAACTCAGTAGATTCGGTAGATTATTGCGATTTTATCTTTCCAGCGTATGTCAAAAAAGGTGAGCTTACTTTAGCTATCTCGACTTCAGGCGCTTCTCCTGCTTTGGCAAAACACCTCAGGGACTACCTTATAGACCTCATCCCCTCTGGCATCTCAGATTTTTTACACGAGATGAGAGAGCTGCGTTTGACACTGCCAAAGGGCAAAGAACGGATGCAAACGTTAGATAAAAAAGCGCAAGAGTATATTCAAAAATGGAGACAATCATGAGTAATATTAAAAAGGGTCTGTTTTTAGGTGTCTTATTTGCGTTTTTAGTTATGGGGTTTGTTGCGATGCAGCGCGCTACACCCCAAGCAAAAGAGGAGCGTATCTATAAACAACTCAAAGTTTATATGCCTTACAAACTTGAAAAAACCATAGGTGGATTTGTCATCATCGACAGCCGTGACGCGCACAAAGAATCACCAAGCGCCGCGGAAGTGATGCTGCGTTTGGATGAACTCGAAAAAGCGTGGGGAAAAGAACATCTCAGACTCAATGAACAAGATGTCGAAGTTCTAAGTGACACCAACCAAAGTGTCCTAAAGATATCTATAGAAACTCAAAAAGAGCGTCTTTTTCTCAAACACTTTTTTGGTATCTAAGGGTGATATGATAAAATACGCCACTTAAATTGAAGAGTCGTTATGAAAAAAATTAACTGCAGAAGATGCCAACACTATTTTGTCACATGGGAGCCTTCAAGACCTCATGGATGTAGAGCGTATGGATTTAAATCAGCACAAATCCCTTCGCTTGTCGTATTTCAAAGCAGCGGAAGTGATTGCAACCTTTTTGTTATGAAATCGCTTCCCAAATAAGTTTTTTACCAAAACCTAAAGTATTGTCCGTCATTTTAAAATGATTTACTTTTATCTGCCAAAGTTTGGGACTTAGCGCAAGTGCATAAGGAAATTTTTTGAAGTAGCAGTATTCAAGTTCACTGTTTTGAAGCTCCATAAATACTCCATTAAACTGTACGCCTTGAACTTTTCCGACCATTTTCGTCTCAAGATAGATATTTCCTGAGACTTTATTGTTCTGCGCTATATGGCTCATGTGCGTCGTATCTTCATTACTTGCTACGATAAAAGAGTTTGCATCTCTGTTATAGGCGTAAAACAAAGAACAAACACTCTGCATTTTATGATCCGTTGTCGCCAAACTCATCACATGATGTTTGTTGATAAAAGTAGATATTTTAAAGAGTTCTAGGTCCATTATTTGACCCTAACGAGATAATTTTCCATATCTTCCGCATCAGTGATATCGCGTTTATCAAGCATCATCTGCCCCAAATCATCTGCTGCAAGAGAGTCATAAATATCATAAGGATTTGTCATATTGTAAAAACTTTTCAAAAAATCTAAAAGTATCTCAAAATTATCCTCTTTATGACTATGATGTTTATACTCTTTGTACTGTTCCCAATTTATGCGTACCATCATCTGCTCCCAAATCTTCTCTCTAGTGCGTTTTGCAAAAGAGAGATAACTTCTAGCATTTTAGCATGTGAAAGTGCAAAGTTCAAGCGCATATATCCACTTCCTTCTCTGCCAAAACTAAGTCCAGGACTCAAACCCAACTTTGATTCGTTGATAAAAAACTCTTTAAGCTCCCTATCTCCAAACTGCATCTCTCGACAATCAAGCCATGCAAGATACGTACCTTCTAGTGATGTTACTTTGATGACATGAGCATATTTACTGCAAAGTCTCTCAAGTAAAGCAGCATTGCGTTGTAAATGTTCTATCAAATCCTCAAGCCAAATATTTCCATCTTTGTACGCACTCTCAAACGCAACGTGAGAAAGTACATTTCCCTGTGCAAAATGGATTTTGTCATATACTTTACGAAATTTTTCTTGCAAATCTTTATTGGGTATCGCTACAGAACTCATCGCAAAACCCGCCATGTTAAATGTTTTTCCTACTCCTATGGCTGTGAGAGAAATATCTCTCGCTCTTGCGTTGAGTGAAGCAAACGGAATATGTTTGTGTGGCGGGTAAATCAAATCTGAATGTATCTCATCGGAAAAAACCACAATGTTGTGCGCATGACAAAGTTCAAAAAGTGCTTCAAGCTCTTCTCTTCTCCAAACACGACCGACGGGATTGTGAGGGGAACATAAAAGCAGCAGTTTTGTTTTAGCATCTATTTTGGAGCGCAAATCATCCAAATCAAAAGTGTAACTTCCATCTTCAAGCTTTTTGAGCGGATTGAGGAGTAACTCTCTTTCATGTTCTTTGACACATTTAAAAAATGGAGGATATACAGGTGTTTGTACGATAACTTTGTCGCTTTTGTTTGTAAAAGCCTCGATTGCGACATTCATACTCGCTACAACCGAATGTGAATGCAACATATCCTGCACCTCAAACGCAACACCATGTCTCTTTTGTAGCCATTTTATCTGGGCTTCAAATGCACTGGAGGGCACATCTTCATACCCTACTATAAGATGTCCTAGTCGTTTTTTAACGCTCTCCAACACAAACGCAGGGGTATCTATATCCATATCCGCAACCCATAGAGGTATCACATCTTTGGTACCAAAAAGCTTTTCTCTGAGAACATATTTCTCTGCGTTTGTCTCTTCTCTAGAAGCTGCAATCTTAAAACTTGTACTCATTTTTTTTGCCACACACTCACCTGAGAAATTGTGTGCTGGTATTTGCGCGCACTCTCTTTGATAACAAAAGCAAGATCTTGAAGATGTAAAAGTTCAAACTTTGCACCCAAAACTTTTTGAAGTCTCTCAATAGTCTTGATCTCATGACCCGCTTCATCGATGTAGCCGCCAAGCCAAAGCTCTTTTTTGGTCGAGCTCTCCTGCCATGTATAAGGAGAGGTGAGTATCAAAACGCCGTCTTTGTTGAGGCGTGTATCAATATTTTCCAAAAAGAGCATCGGAGCATAGAGTCTATCTATAAGATTTGTCGCCATGATAAGGTCATAGCCAGTAAAATTTGGTTTAAGATTGCAAGCATCTCCCTGCCAAAACAACACCTTCTCACGAAGTAAATCATATCCAAGTGTCGCAGATGTCACTTTTTTATAGCTAAGAAGTTCACCCTCTTCTTTGGAGCTAAACGCAACATAACCCTCAGATTTGAGTTTCGAACCGACCTGAATAAAACGCACAGAAAAATCAACGCCTTCTACTACTTCAAAATGACGGGCAAGTTCAAAAGTAGCACGACCAGTTGCGCAACCCAAATCTAACGCTTTTGCATAATTGTTCGTATATTTTGCAGCTATTTTTACACACTCGATGGCAAAGTTTGCAACACCAAAATGGGTGTCACCATACTGAAACTCACAATACTGCGAAACAAGCTCATCACTCTCATAGATATCTTTTGTCTGCGTTTGCGCTGCATCACTAAGCACATAACGAAACCCTGCGTTTTGATGAAAGTGTTTTCTAAACGCATAACGAGAGTGTTTCATAAGCAGATTGCCACTGCTAGCCCATGAAGAACCTGTGATAATGTTATGTTTGCCATCAAAAGTCGGGCTTGAAAAATCATCATACGCAGGGTGCACTTCAAATCCATCAAAACCAAAAAAAGCAGTTCTACTCCACTGCCAAACATTACCGACAACATCACCAATACCCTGAAACAGGTACTTATTTACAGGTGATGAACAGATGTTTATCAAGTTTTGATTTGCGTTTTTTGCATCCAAATCCAAAACTTCATCCAATCCAACAGACTCATACAGCACTCTATATTGTGCTTCACTTGGAAGTTGATAACTAAGATTTTCTTTTTTACTTTTGTATCTGCAAAAGGCTTCTGCCTCAAGAGCATTGACTTCAACGGGCCAATTTTGTGGCATATCTCTAAGAGAGGCTAGTGTTCGGTATTGGTAAACACCCTCTTTTAATACCCAAAATCTTGGATGTTTTGCACTTGTAATATGCAGAAACTTTTTTCCCTCTTCATCCCAAAACGCTTCATTTTCATAACCGCCCTCTTGAACAAAAGGCATAAACTCTGCATTGCTTACGAGATATTGAGCCACGTCAAAACTCTCTACTTTTTCTTCATAAAATCCATACTCATTGTCCCAGCCGTAAAGATTATGTGATTTTTCTTTGCCTAATTTCACATTACTGGCTTCTATACATACAAGCGCATTTTCTACAGCCGCTCCGCTCTCTTGTGTACAAAGAAATTCCTCCACCTCTTTGACAAAATCAAGTGGCATCTGACGATGTAAAACCAGAGAAGTTTCTATATGAATACGCTCATGTTCTATCCCCATCAGCACAATCCACATAGGGTCACTCGCATCAATTGGCAGAGCAAAAGCCATCTGAGTGATCAGGTTATCTACACACGCTCGCACCTGATTTCTATATGCTCGTACTTCTGAAACACGAGGCCATTGATAACTATTATCACGCATATCATCCCAATCCATCTCATCAACACCGATGGCAAAAATGGACTCATATTCAGGATTGATACGCTTTTGCAGGATATTTGCACCGATGAGTTTATTGATAAAAAATACAGCCGTATGCCCAAAATAAAATATCATAGGATGGCGCGTTGGTTCAGATTTTTTGTAAAAAACTGCATCCTCTTTTAAAACTTCAAATATCTTCTCAAAAATATTAAATGTGTTGTGAAAATATTCCCGTATCTCTTTGCGTTTCTCTTCTACACTGACACCATCTAGTGTCGGAGGATAGTTACTAAATCTATTCAAAAATCAAGCCTTTAAATTTGATATAATGATTATATGAAATTTTATCAAAGCAAATTATTAAACAATCATCTGGGGCTTTTGCACCTCTTTACTACTAAGCATAGCGGTGTGAGTGTCGCGCCCTATGAGAGCCTCAATCTTGCGTTTCATGTCGGTGACGATCCACTGAACGTGGAAAAAAATCATGAACTTCTTGCCAAAAAGTTTGGCTACAACAAAAAAACACTTGTTCATATGAAACAAATCCACTCAAATATTGTCAAAATAGTTGATGAAAATGACCATTTTTATGCCCCGCCAACCTGCGATGCGCTCATCACAAACAAAAAAAACATACCGCTCATGGTGATGGTTGCGGACTGTTCACCTATGCTTTTTTATGACCCGATACAACAAGTCATAGCTGTCTCTCACGCAGGACGCGCAGGTGCTTTTCAAAACATTACGCAAAAAGTCATCACCATGTTTCAAGAAAACTTCGCTTCAAAAGTAGAAGATATTTGTGTAAGCATCGGCGCAAATATCGGTAAATGTTGTTATGAGGTCGGGGATGAGATATTTGATGAAGCAAAACAGCTAGGCTTGGAATATGCTTTTGAGAAAAAAGAGACAGGATACTATCTCGATATCAATACAATACTCAAAACGCAGCTGCGCTTAGAAGGTATCCCAGACGAACAGATAGACTTTTTAGGTGAATGTAGCTCATGTATGTGTGAAAAATATTTTTCATACAGAGCCACAGGTGTTACAGGAAGATTTTGCGGTTTAGTGATGTTGCACTAGATATTTAAATTTTCGTAAAAAGAGATGCTGTTTTTACCTGCTTTTTTTGCATTGTACATCTCTTCATCCGCTTGAAGTAAAAGAGCATCCTTAGAGAGCTTCTCTCCTTTAAAAAGTGCGACACCTATACTTGTACTACATCTGTATTCTATTCTTACAAGCTCGGATTCGGTACCGATACTCAAATGATACACTTTTGCTATAGATGAGGATATTTTTTGAGCAACTATAATAGCACTTTTTTTTGCACTTTTTTTATCTTCTGCAAGAGCACTAATTAGGACGATAAATTCATCTCCGCCAAACCTTGCAACCGTATCTATCTCTCGCACACAAGCTCGAAGGCGTGAGGCAACTTCTATAAGCAATTGATCTCCGACTTCATGCCCATAGGTATCATTGAGCGGTTTAAAGTTATCCAAATCTAAAAACATCACACAACCATACGCACCGTTGCGTTTACTAGAAGAGAGTGCTTGCAGTAGCCTATCATCAAACAAACGACGGTTTGGTAAATCAGTCAAATGGTCATAAAAGGCCAAATGGCGGTTTTTTTCTTCGATATCTATCCGTTCAGTGATATCCGTAGATATCCCGCAAAGTCCATAAATCTCACCATTTTCATTGCGCAGCGGTGTTTTGATAGAAAGATAGACTCTTTTGTTATTCGCTTCATCTGTACGGCTCTCTTCTTGTTTAATAGTAATACCTTCACGTATAACATTTTTATCATTTTCTAAAATCTGCTTGGCACTTAAAGCATCAACAAAAGCCCTGTCATCTTTACCAATAATATCTTCATATTTTTTGGAAAAAAGATTACAAATATGTTTGTTGACATAGATATATTTGTAGTTTAAATCTTTGATATAGATGTATGCTTCGATAGTATTGAGAATTGTGTTAAGTTTTTCTTCATTTTCTTTGAGCCAAAGCGTTCTTTGTTTTATTTTTTCTTCAAGTTCTCTATTGTTTGCATTGATAACTGCGAGTAGTTTTTTAAATCTTTCAGAGAGTTCTACAATCTCTTTGCCGCCAGTAGTGTTTATTTTTACATCATAAGAGCCGTGTTCAACACTAAGCATTTGGTTTTGAAGTTCTCTGAGTGGACGCAGGATTACTTTATTGTAGATACTATTTACAATCAAAAGAAACAATGAAAATAAAAAAGTTAAAAATAAAAAAACATTGGTATTATCTATAAGCGTAAGTTCCTGTGGATCAATAATCGTTAGGTTATACCAACCAAGTTCCCTTAGATATACCAGACCTACAAGTTTTTCTTCACTCTCAAACGAAACCCATAAAGTCTTAACCTGATTTTCTTTGTCCGAATTTTTCAGTACATCCATCAGAATCTTGATGTTTTGCAGATCTTCTTTTTCTTTGACAAGCAGCTCAAGTTCTTTATGGTTTATTTTGTTTTTCACAAGACTTGCATGATCAATGAGATTGCTATCTTGCTCTAGTTGAATCGCCATATTTTGATTGATAAAAATATTGCGTATACCCTCTTGCCCTATAGCAACCGACTCTTTCAAAAAAGCACTTAAATCAAGCCCCGTTCCTAAAACAGCCACTACTTTACCATTATCTCTAAGAATATAGTTTATCCAAATATTTGTAGTACCAAGCAAAGTGTCTTTGTTGACATTTATCTGATAATTTTCATCAAGACCCAAAAGCGTAAAAAACCAAGCATCATCTTTATTTGTCTCGGAGAGCCTGTAGCGGAATTGTGCGTTTTTATATCTATCATCAATATCATTGAAGTAGTAGTTGTTGGATGCAACAAAAGCGATAAAATAACTTCTGTCTTTAAGCTTCAAGCGATATTTTTCTAAAAGTGCAATACCTGCTTCTTTTTTGGTGCTATTGTGCTCATCAAGAGCCATCTCTCTGATAGCGTTTTCTTGTGCAAGCGTTTTAACAAGAGCAACTTCACGCATGATAGGTAAGAGTGTACGGTACTTATCAAAAAGCACCTGTTTCTTGATAAAACGCTCAGCCCACTCTTCATTGAGTTGTTTGTTGAGCATCGATGAGTAAAGCCATGCTATAAGTGAAAAAAAGAGAAATAAAAGAAGATGTAATATAAAAAGTTTTCTTTTTATACTCATTTTTGCATTTCCTTTCACTAAATACTGTCTATCTTTTGTGCTAGTTGCTGGGGTAAAAGTCCCAAAGACTCTTCGACTAACTTTGTATTTCCGTGAGTGATAAAGCTGTCTTCATATTCAAAACTGCTCACGAGAACATCAATGATTTTTTCTTGCGCTAAAAATTCTAAAAGTGCAGAACCAACTCCGCCCATTTTAGCACTATCTGAAAAAACATACCATTTTTTATGTTTATCTGCCAAATGCAGCAACATCTCATGATCCAATGGTTTCACAAAACGCAAGTCTAAGATACTTACCTCTTTTTCTAAAAGTTTCGCTGTCTTATATGCCCGTCCCACGCCATTTCCATACCCTATCAAAAGTGTATCACCTTCACATGAGCGCAAAAGTTGAGACTTTGCCAAAACAAAAGGCTGAGACTCAGGAAGTGTTGTCTCTATAAAAGAACCTCTTGGATAACGCAGCGAACAGGGATGTTGGTACTGATGCGCAAATGCCATCGCCTGATGAAAAGATTTCTCATCTCTAGGGGCAAGAAGTGTCATATTTGGGATAGCTCTTAAAAAAGAGATATCAAATACTCCTTGATGCGTTTCACCATCTTCTCCAACTATTCCCGCACGGTCAAGCGCAAAAACAACTGGCAAATCCATCAAACAAGTATCGTGAATAACCTGATCATATGCGCGCTGTAAAAAAGTCGAATAAATCGTACAAAAAGGCTTAAAACCTTCTTTAGCTAAAGCAGACATGGAAGTAACCGCGTGCTGTTCAGCAATCGCCACATCCCAAAATCTATCAGGAAAAGTCTCCATAAGCTCACTCAAACCTGTACCGCTAGGCATTGCCGCTGTTGCACCCACCACTTTTGCATCATTTTTCGCTAAGTGCATAAGCGCTTCTGTATAGATCTGCGTCGCACTTTTTGTACTACTTTTTTTCGCCGCATCCCCGCTATCTAAATCAAAAGGACCAACTCCATGCCATTTCTCTTCATGCCCTTCTGCAATATCATAACCCTTGCCTTTGAGGGTTTGCGCATGAACAATAACAGGTTTTCCAAGTTTTTTTGCTTTTTGAAGTATCTCGATAAGTGACTTCAAATCATGCCCGTCAATCGGTCCGATATAGTCTATTCCCATCTCTTCAAACATAATCCCTGGAGTGATAAGCTTCAAACTCTCTTCCATCTTTTTTGCAATGTAATGAGCACCTTCTCCAAAGTTATCTACAAAATTTTCTGTATGTTTCTTAAACTTTTGATAAAAAGAACCTGCCATCGCAGAACTAAGCATACGACTCAGTGCTCCAATAGGTTTTGCGATACTCATTTCATTGTCATTGAGGATGATAACCATTGGATATTTTCTATCGCCCAGTTCATTAAGCGCTTCATAAACCATACCTGCAGTCATCGAACCATCACCTATCATGATAACAGGGATACGCTCTTTTTGCTCTTTTTTGAGCTGTATCGCCTTTGCTGCACCAACACCAAGGGAGATAGAAGTAGAACTATG
>Ga0154590_1038_pt4 | contig 12969 bp, 13 predicted proteins | sample RifGroF2_FD_116019 | JGI IMG/M metagenome (GOLD analysis project Ga0154590, IMG submission 116019) | Sulfurimonas sp. GWF2_37_8 | reverse complement strand
AATTGAATCGAAAAATCAAGAAATTGAATCGAAAAATCAAGAAATTGAATCGAAAAATCAAGAAATTGAATCGAAAAATCAAGCTCATCTTCTACTCGAAGATGAGCTTGTGAGACTTTACAGCTCACGAAGTTGGAAAATTACACGACCAATGAGAAGATTGGCTAGGTTTTTGAGGAAATATAAATGAGACTTTCTGTAAGCTATCAAAATACTATTAAAAAATATTTTAAAGAGTTTTTTTTGAAAATAGCGAAATATATCTTTTTGGTAGCCGAGTAGATGATACTAAAAAAGGTGGAGATATAGATTTGTACTCGGTACTTTCAGAACCTACTAATCTTTTTGAAAAAAAATCAAATTTCTCTCTAGGATAAAAAGAGAACTAGGGGAACAAAAGATGGATGCCGTTTTTAATACCGATTGTTCAAGACTGATAGAAAAGGAGGCTTTGAGATGGGGAGTGAAACTATAGTTTTTAGAAGTATCCTCAATACTATCTATAAAATGAAGATAGAATTGAAAGATATTTTAGATGGCATTGCAAAACTTATACATGGGGAAATGAACAAGTGATATGGAATAAAGAATACAAAATAGTAAAAAAATCAGGTTTGTTTGATGAGGGGTATTACCTTAAGAGTTATGAAGATATACGAAAAGCAGACATCGACCCTATTAAACACTTTATTGAATATGGTTGGAAAGAGGGACGAAACCCATCGGCAAATTTTGATACAAACTTTTATCTTGAGAGTTATCCTGATGTAAGAGAAGCTGGGATAAATCCTTTGGTGCATTATATAAGATATGGAAGTAAAGAAGGGAGAGTGCCAGCAGCTTTAAAAGATTATGATCTTTTGGTTTGCAATATATATTTTGACAAAAGTTTTTATCTTAATGCATATAAAGATGTCAAAGATGCAGAGATTGACCCTATCTTGCATTATTTGGAGCATGGCTACAAAGAGGGGCGAAATCCATCGGCAAATTTTGATACAAACTTTTATCTTGAGAGTTGTCCTGATGTAAGAGAAGCTGGAATAAATCCTTTGGTGCATTTTTTAAGATCTGGAAGAGCAGAAGGGCGAAAAATATCTAATGAAAATAGTATGAAGATGTCTAAATATGTAAAACTTATGATGATACTAAAACATGCTAAAAAAAATCCTCATTTTGTGAGGAAATTTATCAAAGAAGCCAAAACAAACGGTGTAAGACATTCACTCAATCGTGCAAAAGCAAAATTGCATAGTGCAAGTGGACCTTTGGCAGCTCGTAAATATGAATATAAACAGCCTTTACTAACAAAAGAGATAATTAAAGAAATCAATGATTTTACTAATAAGCCTCTCATTTCCATCATCATGCCCGTTTACAATGTCGATCCAAAATGGCTTAATCTAGCTATAAAATCGATTGAAAATCAATGGTATAAAAACTGGGAACTGTGCATCGCAGATGATAAAAGCACCCACAAAAAGACTGTTGAATATCTTAAAAATATCAAAAATCCAAAAATAAAAGTAAAATATTTAGAACAAAATCTCAACATTTCAGGCGCATCCAATGCTGCTTTAGAACTGGCAAGTGGTGAATATATAGCACTCATGGACAATGATGATGAGATAACTCCTGATGCCTTGTATGAAGTAGTAAAAGCCATCAACGAAACTGGTGCAGATTTTGTTTATAGTGATGAGAATAAATTAGAGATGGATGGGAGTTTTAGTGACCCTCATTTTAAGCCAGATTTTGCTCCTGATATGTTTTTGTCTCAAAACTACATAAGCCATTTAGGTGTGATTAAAAAGTCTTTGATAGAAAAAGTAGGAGGGTGGGAAATAGGACTTGAGGGTGCACAAGATTATGATTTGTATCTTAAAGTATTGGAGCATACAGATAAGATTTATCACATTCAAAAAGTGCTATATTATTGGAGAAAAATACCAGGATCTACAGCGGCAGAGTTTAGTGATAAATCTTATGCTCAAGATGCAGGTATAAAAGCTTTGCAAAATGCAATGAATAGAAGAAAGATAGATGTAAAAGTAGAAAATGGTAAATATTCTGGAACTTACAAAGTAAGATATAAAATCTTAAACAACCCTCTTGTAAGTATAATCATTCCATTTAAAGATAAGCCAGAATTGCTAAAAATGTGTATTGAGTCAATACTTAAAAAATCAACATATAAAAATTTTGAGATAATTGGGATAAGCAATAATAGTACCGAGCAAACAACATTCAATGAAATGCAAAGACTCGAAAAACTTCATAAAGGAATCAAATTTTATGAATACAATGTTCCATTTAATTATTCAGATATAAATAATCATGCAGTAAAAACTTACGCAAAAGGTGAGCATATACTACTTTTGAACAACGATATTGAGATTATCACTCCTGATTGGATTGAAAGCATGCTAGAACATTCACAAAGAGAAGAAATTGGGTGCGTTGGAGCAAAATTATATTATCCAAATGATAAGATACAGCATGCAGGGGTAATTATTGGAATAGGTGGCATTGCAGGGCATTCACATAAGTATATTGATAAAATGAGTCCTGGGTATTTTTCAAGACTGGAATTAGTTCAAAACATTAGTGCGATTACAGCTGCCTGCCTTATGGTTAAAACAAGTATTTTTCAAGAATTAGAAGGCTTAAATGAAGAAAGTCTCAAAATTGCTTTTAACGATGTTGACTTTTGCTTAAGGGTTCAGGAAAATGGATATAGAAACATTTTTACCCCTTATTGTGAAGCATACCATCATGAGTCAATCTCAAGAGGAGCAGAAGATAATCCCGAAAAAGTAGCTAGATTCAATACTGAAGTTGAGTATATGAAAAAAAGACATCAAAAGATTTTGGAAAATGGCGACCCATACTATAACCAAAATTTAACTTTAAATAGAGAGGATTTTAGTTTAAGATGAAAAAAGATAATTTTATATCGGTTGGTTTAATTTTAAATCGAGAAGCTGAAATTGAACAAATTGAAAAACTTCACGCTTTACTGTATGGCAAATACAACTATTTTGAGATACTTTTATTAAATTATGAAATTGACACAAAAGATTACTTAAATTTACTAAAAAGACTAAATAATTTAAGAATACTCGAATTATCTTCTTATGTTGATATTGAGATAGCTCATTCAACCATCATTGAAAATTGTATAGGTGATTATTGTGCAATTATAGATGTATCTCATGATAGTATAGAAGATTTAGAAAATATGCTAGAACATGCTGAAACTCATGATGTTGTTATTGGAAAAAGAGAGAAAAAAGTGCAATCTTTTTTCGAATCAATAACTTCAAAAACATTTTATAAAACTATATCTTTGTTTACTGGAATAAAAATTGATAGTATGTATAGTGATTTCTTTGTTATAAATCGCAAGGTAATAAATTTTATAACTAAAAATGAAGACAGAGTTAAATTTCTAAAGCTTTTGAAATTTAACAATGGTTTCTTAAAATATGAGTATACATATATGCCGCTAGGGAAAAAGTCAAATCAAAGAACTTTTTTAGAAAATGTAAACTTTACTATAGATGTGCTTGTAAATTATTCTCATAGACTTATCAGAATGGCTACTATTTTATCTTTGAGCGCATCAATAGTAAATTTATTTTATATGGCATATATTTTGGGTGTTTTTATTCTCAAAGATGATGTAGCAGAGGGTTGGACTTCTTCAAATCTTTATAATTCAACAGTATATTTTGTACTATTTTTAGTATTGGCTGTACTTGGTGAATACATAAGAATGATTATCCAAAACCAAAAAAATGCACCAATGTATGAAATAGTAGATGAAAAAAGTAGTGTTGCACTATTTTCAGATAAAAAGAATATAGATAAGGAATAAAAATGAAAAAAGCACTCATAGGATATACGGGATTCGTAGGCTCAAATTTATTGGCTCAGATAAAATTTGATGATTTATACAATTCTAAAAACATACAAGATATAAAAGACAAAGAATACGATGTAGTATATTGTGCAGGAGCTCCAGCTGCAAAATGGATAGCAAATCAAAAACCTACAGAAGATTTGCATAGTGTTTGTTCTTTAATGGATGCAATCAGAGAAGTGAAAACAAAAAGATTTGTTTTGATTTCTACTGTTGATGTTTATAAATCAATTATTGATGTAAATGAAGATAGTTTTATAGATTTATCAAATCATCATGCATACGGAACACATAGGAGAATGATAGAAACTTTTGTAAGTGAACGATTTGAAAACTACAATATAATAAGATTACCAGGGCTTTTGGGAGACGGATTGAAAAAAAATATCATTTATGATTTTTTACATGATAATGAAACTTTTAAAATACATAGCGAAGCAGTATTTCAATTTTATTCTTTAGATACATTAGTAGAAGATATTCAAAAAGTAATAGAAAATAATATTAAACTCATAAATTTTTCAACGGAACCTACAAGTGTAAAAGAGGTAATAAAAGCAGGATTTGATATAGATTTTGACAATAGGCCAACACCAAATGCACCATTTTATGATATGCATACAAAATATGCTGATGCTTTTGGAAAAACTAGCAAATATATACAATCAAAAGAAGAAGTTTTACAAAAAGTAAAAGATTTCGTTCAAAGAACAAAGGCTAAAGTATGAAACTTGCTATTTCAAATATCGCATGGGAACCAAGTGAAGATAAAGAAGTATTCAACTTGATAAAAGAGTATGGGTTTGAGGGAATTGAGCTCGCTCCTCCAAAACTATTTAAAGATTTATCAAATGTTACAGATAAAGAAATAGAAGATTATTTAGAGTATATGAAATCTTATAATTTTAAATTTCCAGCTATGCAATCACTTTTATTTGGAAAACCTGAATTAAAAATCTTTGATGACAGCAGAAATGATACTTTAGAGTATTTAAAAAAGATTATTGACTTGGCTCAAAAACTTGATGTAAAAGTTTTGGTTTTTGGTTCACCTAAAAATAGATTTATTGGTGATATGGATAAAAATGAAGCCTATAAAATAGCAATAGATTTTTTTAAAGAATTAGGAGAATACTCGTATTCAAAAAATAGATGCTTTTGTATAGAACCAAATGCAAAAGAGTATGGATGTGATTTTATAACAAATATTGATGAAGCAATACAACTTCTAAAAGATGTAGATTCAAAAGGCTTTAGACTTCATATAGATTCAGCTGTTATGGCTATGAATGGTGAGAATATAGAGGAAAATCTAAAAAAAGCTTTGCCATATACTGAACACTTTCATATATCAGAACCATTTTTGGAATTAATTACAAACAATAAAACAAATCATGAAGAGTTTGCTTTAACCTTGAAAAAGTTGAATTATGATAAATGGGTTTCGATAGAAATGAAAAATAATGTTTTGGATTCAAATATTGAAGCAGTGAAAAATAGTTTAATATTTGTTAAAGAGCTAATGTATGTTTAATAAAATTAGTAATTATTTATCAGAAAAATATAATATGATTGGTATCTTTGCATTATTATTTTTATACAATTTTTTATCTCAAAAACTCTATACAAGTAGTGGTTCAATAGATAATGTAGAACAATGGATTAACGTAACTAACCAAATGTTTTACGGTAATCAAGATTTTTTATTTAGTTATGGACCTTTGTATTGGATTGTGGGTGGAACAACATCTTCATTTAGTTTATTGTCTTATTGGGTTTCAGTAGCATTCATATCTTTTGTAATAACTTTGTTTTGGTTTATTATCTTTATAAATTTGTACAAAAATAAATCATATTTTTATTTCGCAATAACATACTTTTTATTTATTGGTACTTTAAATTTTTCTGCTTCATTTTTTCTTTGGCCTATTTTATTAATTATATATATCGATTCAAGCGATAAAAAATTAGAATTGTTAAGCTTACAAAATATTCTAATAATAAGTGTAGTTATTGCATTCTTTTTCTATATTAGATTTTTTTATGGACTAATAGCTTTTTTATCTTTCGGAAGTTACTTCTTTATTCAGTTTTTTTCAAAAGAAGAATTTAAGAAAATTATTTATGCATTTATTGTATTTTTATTTTCATTTATTGTATTTGGTTTATTAATTTTTAATGATTATGATAATATATTAAATTACTTAATAATGAATAGTCAATTGAGTCTTGGTAACTCTGTTGATATGACAATTGATGTTGTCAATTCAAACTTTACATTCAAGTTAGTAGGTTTGATTTTTATCTTATTTAATATTTACTTACTTCTAAGAAATAGACAACTTTTGATTACAATAAATATTTTATTACTTCTTTTTTTCAAATTAGGTTTTTCAAGAACAGATCATTACTTTGCTTATTTTGTCATTCCAGTTAGCATATTAGCCCTACTAATTACTTTTTACAATGGCAAATTAAATAAAATCATTTTTCTTTTAATAACTGCTTGCTTGTATTATTTATCAGTTAATCCCGTATATTCAGGAGCAACTATTTATAACGGCCTTGATAAACTAAAAGCACCTATAGATTTTGAAAAGAAATATGAAGAACGCATGAAAAATGTTTATATAGATAAATACAGGCTAAATCAAAATATGCTTGATTTAATAGGTAATGCAACTATCGATGTGTATCCATATAATAATGAATACTTATTTGCTAATAAATTAAACTATTTACATAGACCATCTTTTCAGAATTATATGACTTTAACTCCAAAACTTGATGAAATGAATAAGCAATTTTTCGAGTCTAAAGAGCGCCCAAAATTTATTTTATGGACATCTTCAATAGTATGTTCAACGTTTGATTGCAATCCATTTAATGATTTTGACAATAAACACATAATGAATGAAGATCCACTAACAACAACTGTAATTTTGCAAAATTATCATATTGTTTCAACTAATATGGCTAATCATGAACAAATTCCAATGATGCTTCTTCAAGAAAATAATAATACACAAAAAAGTGATATAGAAATTTTAAATACTCAAACTATGACATTTAATACTTGGTATGATGTACCAAAAAATATTAATGGTATTATCAAATTGGTGCCAAATTTTAAATTTACAATTAGAGGTCATTTGAAAAATCTCTTATTCAGAGGTAATATTGTAAAAATCAAATATAAAACAATAGATAACAGAATATATGAGTATAGATTGAATATCATAAATTCAAAAAGTGGTATTTGGATATCTCCTCTTCCTGTAGAATTTCCTTTGAATGCAGAAAAAATTCAATCAGTGATGTTGTCACTGAATTCAGATAATTATTTTGAAAATTCTTTTGAAATAAATTGGATAAAAATCGATGTACCAAGTATTACAATTAAAGAACCAAGATTCTCGAATGTATTACAAAATAATGATTTTTATAAAATATCTGAAATTAATAATTGTGCGGGTAGCACTGATATTATTAATCAAGAAACAGGAATTTCAACATTAACAAATCCATCGATTATAGATATTCAAGGATGGTTAGCTAAATCAACTAACGATGGTGAATTATTTGATAATAAACTTATCACTATTTCTGATGAAAAAGGCAATAAACACTTTCTTTATACAGATAATACAAATCGTCAAGATCTTGTAGATGTTTTTGGTAAAAGTAATCTTTTAAATGCAGGGTATAAAGCATTAATTGATACTTCAAAATTTGCTGGAGGAAAATATATTTTAAATGTCTCTGGAATAGATAAGTCAAATATCACTATATGTAAAAATTTACATGTAACATTAACTATCAATAATAAGGATGATAAATAAATGAAATTTAATCAAACACCAAACCATAAAAAAGAGATTTTGAAAGAAAAATCAACAAAATGTTGTGTAATAGTCCCAGTGATAAATGAGGGTGGAAGAATCCATACTCAGCTCCAAATGATGAAAGAGATTTCAAACGACATAGATATCATCATAGCAGATGGTGGAAGTAGTGATGGCTCACTTGAGTTAGAGTTTTTAAAAAGTTGCAATGTACGGGCAATTTTAACTAAACAAGATAAAGGAAAATTATCAGCACAACTTCGTATGGCATATAAATTTGCACTTGATGAAGGATATGAGGGAATAGTAACAGTAGATGGAAACGGGAAAGATAGTGTAGAAAGTATTTATGAGTTTATCAAAAAACTAGATGAGGGCTATGATATGATTCAAGGAAGCAGATTTGTACCAGATGGAGCTGCTATAAATACACCAAAAATAAGACACTTTGCTGTAAAACTTATTCATATACCAGTAATTTCTATGATAGCAGGTTTTAAATATACAGATACTACAAATGGTTATAGAGGATATAGTAAAAAATATTTAGAACATAAAGATGTAGAACCATTTAGAGATATTTTTGATACTTATGAACTTTTAGCATATTTATCTGTAAAAGCTCCAAGATTAGGACTAAAAACTTGTGAGGTTCCAGTAACTAGAACTTATCCTAGTGATGGAAAAATTCCTACAAAAATAAGCTCTTTTAGAGGCAATTTTTTACTTATAGAGATACTTTGGTATTTGGCACGGGGTAAATTTAATGTTAAAAAAATATGATTGTATAGTAATTGGTGGAGGATTTTTTGGTTCTACATTAGGACTTTTTTTAAAAGAGTATTTTGATGATGTGGTTGTGTTAGAGCAAGAGAGTGATATATTGCAAAGAGCTAGTTATGTCAATCAAGCTAGGGTTCATATGGGTTATCACTACCCTAGAAGTTTAGTAACTGCTTTTAGATCATTAGCAAATTTTCCAAAGTTTATTATGGATTTTGAAAAGGCTATAAAAAGTGACTTTGATAAATATTATGCCATAGCAAAGATAGGCTCAAAAGTAAATGCAAATCAATTTTATGAAATATACAAAAAAATGGGAGCACCAATAAGCAAAGCACCATCTCATACAAAAGCACTTTTTAACGATAAACTCATAGATGAAGTTTTTCGTGTAAAAGAGTTTGCATTTGATGCAAAGATACTTAAAGAGATAGTTTTGGAAAAGTTTGATGAAAGCAAATGTGAACTAAGACTAAATACAAAAGTAAAAAGTATTGAAAAAAGTTTAGATGAATCTATAAATGTTTATTTGGAAGATGATGAGCCAATAAATGCAAAATTTGTCTTTAACTGTACTTATTCTGGGCTAAATACGGTTTTGCAGAATTCAAATATGCCACTGTTAAATCTCAAGCATGAAATCACAGAGATGGCTTTGATAGATTTACCAGATGAGCTTAAAAACTTTTCTATCACTATTATGGATGGACCGTTTTTTTCTATCATGCCATTTCCTTCACGTGGACTTAATACTTTTAGTCATGTAAGATACACACCTCATGGAAGTTGGCTAGATAAGGATGAGTATAGTAATGGCTATGAAATTCTTAAAGAGTATGAAAAAAAATCAAACTTTAGATATATGATAAATGATGCAAAAAGATATATCCCACTACTTGAAGATGCGATTTATAGAGATAGTATTTACGAAGTAAAAACTGTACAAGTAAAAAATGAAACAGACGATGGAAGACCTATACTTTTTACAAAAGATTATGAAATTAAGAATTTCTCAAATATCATGGGTGGAAAGATAGATAATATCTATGAAATACTAGACACGATAAAAGAAACAAAAGAGTTTTTAGGTGTTAAAAAAAGACATTTTTGGAATATATTTTGATGATAGCGAAATTATTTAAAAGTCAATTTGTGATTTACGGTATGGTTGGAGTAGGTGTAACTCTTTTAAAACTACTATCACTTTATATCTTAAGAGATGTTTTTGAAATAGTTACTTATGTAAGCGTAACAATCTCTTATATAATAGCGGTAGTTACACATTTTTTTATAAATAAGCACTATACATTTAAAGTAGATGAGAAAAAAATAATGAATATGATGACAGTAAGATATTTTTTAGCTTTAACTGTTGCATTTGTATTTTATGCTGGAAATATTTGGATATTAAATCAATTAGTTGAGTTACCATTTTATGTTGCAGTTTTTATAGCTTTATTTTTGAGTTTCATTTTTAACTATTTTTTGTATAAAAAATATGTGTTTATTTAATGGAAGATTGTATGATAACTGTTTTGTTATCGACCTACAACGGTTCAAAATATCTCAAAAATCAACTTGATTCTTTGATAGCTCAAAGTTATAAAGATTTTGAAATCATCGCTCGTGATGATGGGAGTAGTGATGATACGCTCATGATACTCAAATCGTATGGTATCAAACTTTTAGAGAGTGAGCGAAATCTTGGAGCAAAGGGGAGCTTTGGGGAACTTTTGAAGTATGCACTGCGAAATAGCGATACTAAGTATTTTATGTTTTGCGATCAAGATGATGTTTGGCAAAGTGATAAGATAGAAAAAACACTTACCAAGATGCAATATATGGAAAATAAATATGGCGATATGCCACTTTTGGTTCATACTGATTTGGAAGTAGTTGATGAAAAGTTAAATACACTTGCTGGCTCATTTTGGCACTATCAAAATATCAATCCTGCACAAGATAGATTAAATACCCTTATCTTGCAAAATATTGTCACAGGTTGTACCATGATGATAAATCGTAAATTAGCCCAAATGATAGAAGATGTACCAGTCGAGGCTGTGATGCATGACTGGTGGATAGCGATGGTAGCTTCGGCATTTGGTAAGATAGGATATATAAAAGAGCCATTGATGCTTTATCGTCAGCATAGTAACAATGATACTGGAGCAAAAAATTATGGTATCGAGTATTTTATAAAAAAATTTTTACAAAAACAAGATTTTTCAAAATACACTTTACAAGCTAGAAAATTCTTTGAAGTTTATGGTGATAAACTTGATAAACCATCACAAGAGATGCTTGAAAAATTTTCACATCTTGAAAAAATGAACTGGCTTGAAAAGAGGGTGTTTTTAGTCAAACATGAGATTTTAAAAAATGGAATAGTACGAAATATAGGTCTGATGGTACGTGTATGAGGAAAACAGGGGCAGAGGTCAATTTTTAACTAAAAAGTGCTGCAATAAACCAAAAAAGTTTTGTGATGCCTAGAAAAAATAGAATTGAAAAAGTTAGTTTTTTTCACTATAATGAACCCCTAAAACCAAACCAGTAAATTCTATTTTTTAATTCCAAAATGCTAAAATAAAAACAGAAAAAATAGGGATAAAAAATGAGTACAAAAAGAAAAAGTTATAGTGCAGATTTTAAAGCTAAATTAGTTTTGGAAGTTTTAGAGGGTGAAAAGACAGTCAATGAGATTGCAAGTGTATATGAAGTGTTGCCAGTGAGTCTTAAGAATTGGAAGCAACAGTTTTTGGAAAATATGAGCTTAGCGTTTGATTGCTCACAGCGGTACATCCGGACACCTTCAGCGGAAATCATTCGGACACTTTGAAAAAGATATTTTCTGTAGCATGATTTTATCATAAGTGTCCGAATGATTTTTTATTCTTCCATTTTTTGGATTGTAGATTTGAGTTTTCTCATAGATTGACCAAGAAGTTCTAGTCGATGAGATGAATGAACGACTCTGTCTAAAATTGCATCGGCAATCGTATTGTTGTTGAGATAATTGTACCATTCGCTTACAGGTAGCTGAGAAGTAATAATGGTTGATTTTATACACTTGAATCCAAGAATATAATGTTTTTACATTAATGTCTAAATCGGCAGCTATCTTCGCCGCACTTTCTTCACTATTGAGTGTTAATTGCACTGTTGAATCTCTAAATTCTTTACTATATTTACTTGTTCTCATTGTTTCCCTTATTCTTTTTATTTTAACTTAGAATTATTTAAATTCTATGTATGAAATAAGGTTACCACTCCATTAGTTATTTGTGGATGGTATTATTTTAAAGAGGTAAAAATGCAAGACTTGAAAAACATAAACTGCTTGCTTCTTAAAACAAGAGTCTGATTAGAACCGACTCTTCTGTCCGAACTGAACCATTTTTTGCACAGGAGTGGACTTAAGTGAGTGTTAAAGTTGAATTACTATGCAAATTTACACATTCTCTCGCTCCTTTTGAATTATTCCGCTATACTGTCGTCAATGAAAGATGATTTTAGTTACATCTATTAGTCTGCTTTATATTGATAACTCCTTGTTAACAGTAAAATTCACCTAAGAACAAACTTTATATTAGATTTTCAACCACTTACAATGTAGGTGTATTAAACCACAAGGATTTAACAATGGCAGAATTAGTAAATGGAACAGTAAAATGGTTCAACAGTGAAAAAGGTTTCGGATTTATCGAACAAGAAAATGGCGGTAAAGATGTATTTGTACACTTTCGTCAAATCAACAGCACTGGTTATGGTCGTGTTTCACTAGACGAAGGTCAAAAAGTAACTTTTGAGATCGGTCAAGGCGAAAAAGGTCCACAAGCAGAAAACGTTACAGGTCTGTAATTTTTCTTTAGCAGACGAACTTTTCGTTTGCTAAGCTTCTTTTAAAAAACTTTTTACAAATTCACTCACAACAAATCAAATTGCAACTATAACTTTCTAAAAATACCTCATTTAATATCAATATTGACCTATTCCTTAGTGACATTTTAGGTAATACTTTAAAAAATAAAATTTTGGAAGAGGCGTAAGAGCCATGAATTGTGGTGGAGTCAAGGGGGATCGAACCCCTGACCTCGTCGCTGCCAGCGACGCGCTCTCCCAGCTGAGCTATGACCCCGTATTAAGTTTTAGGTGAAGTGGTTTATGGTGGGTATTATACACTAGTATTTTGTTAAAATACGGAGATACAAACGCAGATTGCAAAATACAAAGAAAATATTTTGTGTATCTGCTGCGTTTTGAAACAAAAAAATTCTTTGCGCCATTGCTGGATCAGCCTCCTTTATCGCTAAGCCTGTTATTTATCCTCACCATTTTTAAAAATTGTTTGTTGTAGTCGATGATGGAGTTTTTTAAACTGCTAAGGGTGATAAGAACGAGACCATTTTTCAT
>Ga0154590_1070_pt2 | contig 13005 bp, 11 predicted proteins | sample RifGroF2_FD_116019 | JGI IMG/M metagenome (GOLD analysis project Ga0154590, IMG submission 116019) | Sulfurimonas sp. GWF2_37_8 | reverse complement strand
GAAAGATAGAACACAAAGAACCTGCGTTTGTACATATAGATGTGCAGGGTGTTGTGTATGAAGTTTTTATATCGCTTCAAACTTTTGCAGCACTTGGCAAAGAAGAGACAAAACTTTTTATCTCAGAAGTTATCCGTGAAGATGCGCATCTTTTGTTTGGATTTTTGGAGCTTGGAGAGAAAAAACTCTTTGAAAAACTTATCAAGATAAGCGGTGTCGGACCAAAAGTTGCTATCGCTATCTGTTCGACATATACACCCGCACAGTTCGCAGTTGTTGTTAACAAAAGTGATATCAACGGGGTTAAAAGAGTTCCGGGCATCGGTCCTAAAAATGCAGGTCGCATACTTATAGAACTCAATGGCTTTGACGTAGAACTTTTACCGAGTGCATCACCTAAAACGCAGGCTTGTGATGAAGCGATGCAGGCTTTGGAATCTTTAGGATTTAAAAAAGAAAAAATATCCAAAGCACTTAGCTCATGTAACTCTGAAGATACCGCTTCTTTAGTCAAAGAAGCCCTCAAACTATTACACACTTTATAAGGAAATACTCTTGAAATTAACTATTTTATTTGGCGGAACAAGTTTTGAACACGAGATTAGCATTGTCAGTGCTATTACATTAAAAGAGAAACTCTCAGGTTTTGATTTGACTTTTGTTTTTTGTGATCAGGATCATATCTTTTATCTCATCGACTCATCAAAGATGCGCGCAAACACTTTTTCAAAAGGTGAACATAAAAAAATGCCCAAACTCACACTTGCCAATGGGGCTTTTGTGCAAAAATCTCTTTTTGGATCAAAAGAGTATAAAGGTATTGTCCTTAACCTTATTCACGGAGCTGATGGAGAAGATGGCACGATTGCAGCACTTTTTGATTTCTTTGCGATTGATTATATTGGGCCGCGTGTGGATGCTTGCGTTTTTTCTTATGATAAAAGATACACAAAATATCTTTGTGAAGCGCGTGATGTGAAGTCTGTGGCGTATGAAGTCCTTAGCGTAGATGAGCATAAAAATCTCTCTCTTGCATATCCAATCATAGTAAAACCAGCACGCCTTGGAAGTTCTATCGGGGTGAGTATCGTCAGAGATGAAACGCAGCTTGATTATGCGCTTGATAGCGGTTACGAATATGATAGTGTTTTGCTTGTAGAGCCTTTTATCGAGGGTGTCAAAGAGTACAATGTCGCGGGTTTTAAAGCAGATGGGAAGATGTACTTTTCTATTGTGGAAGAACCTCAGAAAAATGAATTTTTGGATTTTGAAAAAAAATATATGGACTTCTCTCGTAGTGAGCAGGTTTTAAAAGCGGATATAAGTGATGAACTTACCTCAAAACTCAAAGCTAATTTTGAAAAAATATACACAAATCTTTTTGAAGGCGCACTCATCCGCTGTGACTTTTTTGTGGTCAACGGCGAAGTGCTTTTAAATGAGATCAACCCGATTCCAGGTTCTATGGCGAACTATCTTTTTGAGGATTTTAAAGACTCTTTGAAGATGCTCTCTCGTTCTCTTCCAAAAACAAAAAAAGCAAAAATTTCTTATGAATATATCCATTCTATCTCATCAGCCAAAGGAAAATAATGGCTGTTAAGTCTATACAATATAAGCAACACACTTTGGATATAAGTTATGAAATACTCAATCCAGAGGCAAAAATCGACTTGATAATTTTGCATGGTTGGGGAAGTAATAAAGGGCTCATGAAACAATCTTTCGCCCCTTATATGTCTGCGTTTCGTCATATTTATATAGATTTGCCAGGTTTTGGGGGAAGCACTTGTAATGTGACACTCAAGACAAGTGATTATGCGCGTATTGTAGAGCTGTTTATGATTCATATCAATGCCTCAAAAGATATTATTTTAGGGCACTCTTTTGGCGGGAAAGTGGCATTGATACTTGATCCGCAAGTGCTTGTTCTGGTTGCAACTGCTGGTATCTATGTACCTAAATCACTCAAAGTCAGAGCAAAAATAGCTCTTTTTAAATGTTTGAAAATTTTTGGTCTTGCAAAATTTCGCTCTTTTTTTGTGGCAGCAGATGCTAAAACACTTAACCAACCTATGTATGAGACTTTCAAAAATGTCGTCAATGAAGATTTTTCGGATGCGTTTGCAAACTATAGCGGCAGGGCACTTTTATGCTGGGGAAAAGAGGACACTGCGACACCCCTAAGCTCTGCGCACAAAATAAACTTTCTGATACAAGACTCAAAACTCAAAGAGTATGAGGGTGATCACTACTTTTTTATGAAACACGCTGCGGATGTCTCTGCAGAGATAGAAAAAACTTTTTTAAGCACTCTGGAGCACTAAAATGGAAAATTATGGCGTTTTACTCGCATTTGTAACCAATGTACTTTTTGTCACTGTTTTGGGTTGGTATCTCATCACAAACCTTCAGTGGTATGACTATAAACTCTTACGGGTACTCTTCAAACACCACAAGCCGCACTGGCATCTGATATATTTTTTCATCCCTTTTATCGCTTATTATACGACTGGGGAGTATTTTGCTATTTTCTTTTATTTTGCTATGTTACCTGCGCTTTTTCTCTGGCATAAGAGACTCGATAAAAAACTGGTACTTACATGGAGAGTCAAACGTTTTCTTATCCTTCTCGTCTCTCTGGTACTTTTTCAAGACATCTTATGTACACTCAAATCCGTATGTCAAGTGTATGGCGTTTTTATGCCTTTGGCAGTGGCATATGTAGGTTCTTCTATGATAGAAAAGTTTTTGTTTATGGCATATAAAAAAGAGGCAAAAAAGAAACTCTCATCTATGAAAGAGTTGCAAATAATCGCTATCACGGGAAGTTACGGCAAAACAAGTATCAAAAATTTTGTAGCGCAGATTTTGGCTACAAAATACAAAGTCTATGCGACACCAAGAAGTGTCAATACACTCGGCGGTATTATGGGTGATGTCAACAACTCTCTGCCTCTTCAAACGCAGGTTTATGTCTGTGAGGCGGGTGCGAGACAAAGCGGAGATATTTATGATATCACGACTTTTGTAGAGCCTCAGACCGTAGTTGTAGGCAAAGTCGGAGCCGCGCATATTGAGTATTTCAAATCTTTAGAAAATATCATCGCCACAAAACTTGAGATCATGCAATCACCGCGACTGCAAAAAGCTTTTATCCACACTTCGGTGACAAACGAGCCACATGAAAAAGTGACATTTTTTGGAGATGATATTTCGGATATCTCTTCGGATTTAAATGGAACGGATTTTACAGTAGAGATAGAGGGCGAAAAAATAGCTCTGCATACAGATATCTTAGGTGCATTTCAGAGTATGAATATCGCTGTAGCCATCCGTATAGCAAAATCTTTTGGCATGAGCACACAAGAGATACAAAACGCAGTCAAAGAGCTTGCACCCGTAGAACACCGACTTCAAAAGATAGTAGCAGGCGGGAAAATCATCCTTGATGATGGTTACAACGGCAACATCGATGGAATGCTAGAAGGTGTAAGACTCTGTTCCCTGCACAAAGGACGCAAAGTTATTGTGACACCAGGGCTTGTTGAGAGCAGTGATGCACTCAACCTCAAACTTATAAACGCCATCAACGAAGTTTTTGATATTGTCATCGTCACAGGTTCTCTAAACGCAGCTCTATTTGAAAAAAACCTCAAAGTCCAAAATAAGATAATGCTTCCAAACAAAGGCGCACTCGTAGAGACTCTGGCAAACCAGACAAGAGTAGGCGATATCATATTATTTGCTAACGACGCACCGAATTTTATCTAGTAGAGGCAAGAAGCTATGATAGATAAAACCATACACTATTTAGGATATCTCACCGCGTTTGTTTTGGCTTTACTTATTCTTCTTGTAGTCTATGACGCAACTGTGCGTTATATATTTTCGGGTGGGTCTATTGCACTTCAGGAGTTGGAGTGGCATCTTTTTGATCTTATCATCCTCTTTGGTATAGCCTATGCGCTCAAGGAAAATACTCATGTGCGTGTAGATATTTTGTATGGACATTTTAGCCAAAAGAGAAAAGCATTTGTCAATCTCATATCTTCTCTTTTTTTTATTCTTCCTTTTTCTCTTCTCATCGTTTTTATAGGTATTGATTTTGTCTCTATGAGTTTTTTACAAAACGAAGCTTCATCCAATCCAGGTGGACTTGAGTATAGATTTTTGGTGAAGTCACTTTTGCCGATTTCTTTTGCGTTTTTGGCACTTCAAGCCATCAAAGAGGCAAAAGATAACTTCACGCTTTGGAGATCTTTATGATAGCGATATTTATGTTTATCGTTGTTTTAGTATTGCTTCTTGTCGGGATTCCCGTTGCGTTTGTCTTTGGTGCGGTCTCTATCGTCTTTGCATTTTTCATCCCTGAACTTGGCTTTGAGGTTTTTGATATCCTACCTTTTCGTATCTACGGTATCATGTCCAACACGACACTTATGGCGGTTCCTCTTTTTATAGCGATGGGTCTTGTCCTTGAAAAGTCACAGATGGCAGAGCGTCTTTTACTCTCCATGAGCGCGCTTTTTCGTGATGTGCGTGGTGGTTTGGCGGTTAGTGTTGTACTTGTAGGTGCGATGCTTGCGGCTTCAACGGGTATCGTCTCTGCATCAGTTGTTATGATGAGTGTTATTGCACTTCCACTTATGTTGGCGGCAGGATATGACAAAGGGCTTGCAAGCGGAACGGTTGCTGCGAGTGGAACGCTTGGGCAGATTATCCCTCCTTCTATCATTCTTATCATCTTAGGGGATGTGATGAGTGTAAGTGTAGGTGATCTTTTTATGGGTGCAGTTTTGCCTGGTCTTGTTTTGGTTGTTTTGTATATCATTTATATTCTTACCCTAGCTTATTTCAAACCCTCTGTAGCACCTTTACATAAGCAGCTTGCTTTTGAGTCCAAAAAAATTAGCCTCCAAGAGATACTTGTATCCATCATCCCACCTCTACTTTTGATGGCATCGGTACTTGGAAGTATCTTTGCGGGTATTGCTTCTCCTACTGAGTCGGCTGCGTTTGGTGTTGTTGGCGCTTTACTTTTGAGTCTGCTTAACAAATCTCTGAGCGCAACAATGCTTAAATACGCTTTGTTTGAAAGTGTAAAACTGAGCGGAATGATATTTATGATCCTCATTGGTGCGACTGCGTTTAGTCTTGTTTTTAATGAGCTTGGCGGCAGTGATCTTATTTTAGAGTTTTTCAGTGAAGATATCGGAGATGTTTGGATTTTTATTGCGGTTGCAATGCTCAGTATCTTTATCCTTGGTTTTTTTATAGATTTTATAGAGATATCTTTTATTGTTGTGCCTATTCTTGTGCCTGTAATGGTTGCGTTTGGGATAGATCCTGTTTGGTTTGCTATCCTTATAGCACTCAATCTGCAAGCTTCATTTTTGACACCGCCCTTTGGACTTTCTCTCTTTTTTGTCAAAGGTGCGGCAGGTGATAGTATAAAAACAACAGAGATTTATAAAGGCATCGTCCCTTTTATACTTTTACAGCTTGCGGCACTTGGTATCGTGATACTTTTTCCAGATTTGGTGTTTGCGTTTCTATAATAAGAACGCCAAAGGAAGTAAATTCCATTGGCTACGCTAGCTGCTAAAGCTTGCCTCTTTGAGGCAGAGAAGAAGGAAGTAAATTCCTTTGGCAATCTTGTTTGGACTATATTTAGGAGAGTAAAATGAAAGATGTTTTGTATGCCCCATGGCGAGATGAATATGTTACAAATGAGAAGATAGAAGGCTGCGTTTTTTGTCATATAAGTAAATCATCAGACAATGATAGTGAACTTCATGTTCTTTATAGGGATGCGTTTTGTTTTATCGTGATGAACCGTTATCCTTATACTCCTGGGCATTTTATGATTATCCCGCATATGCATACAGATAAACTTGAAGAACTTCCAAGTGAGACCTGGTTACACATGAGCACTTTGGCACAAAAATGTGTCAGACTTCTCAAAGAAGGTATCCACGCTCATGGCGTCAATATCGGTATGAACCTAGGAAAAGCAGGTGGAGCAGGGATAGCGGAGCATATTCATATGCACCTTGTGCCGCGCTGGAAGAGAGATACAAACTTTATGACTTCCATTGCGCAAAGTAGAGTTTATTCTACAGACTTTATCAGAATTTACGAAAAGATAAAAAGTTTGATACCTCACTATATAACGTATGATTAAAGTTCTATTTCTTCTTTCTTCGCTTCTATTTACTGCGTTTGCGCAGGAATATCCATCTTTATATTTAAGACTTGCGAAGCCCCTTTATACTTCTATAGACTCACTCAAAAAACTCTCAGAGATACAAGAACTCAACGCAACGTGTACACTTTATGTGGCTCATGCAAATGCAACACTTGATTTTGCGCGTGAGTTAAACGCAAGTGATACTATTGCCGCAAAGTCCTATCTTGTAAAACTCAGAAAATTGCAAAAAGAGTATGACTATACCTTACATCAGGTGCATGAGCGGATTGAGAAGTCTATCAATGAAGAGGACTATGAAAAATTTTTGGAGTTGACAAACTGCGATCTTGATGGACTTTTACAAAGCAGAGCTTTACTTGATGCCTCTATGGAGTTTTACGAAAAAAACAAAAAGAAAAAACAGAGTAAATTTTTGGATGCTCAGGCAGAGATTATTCGTCTTATCCAAGAGTATCAAACAGAGTTTGTAAATGAGAGTTTCAAAGAGAGTTTTGACTCTTCCAAAAAAACAAACAAAAAACAAAAAGTTTATCTCGATGCCAAAAAAGTAGATAATTCTATTTTTATATATGCTTATAATACCAATGCCTATACGATAACTATGCATGTAGATGTGTTGGTTAAAAATCTCAGTTATGCTAAACAAAACAACTCAAATATCACTTTAGCACCCAACTCAAGCAGTGAAATAATCCATTTTAATATTACAAACGCAAGCAACTACTCTTATAGTATGAACTATAGATGGATTTTGGGCTCACAAAACGCAAGTCATGATAACACTTACGTTTATAGATTGCCCTTCGCCACGGGAACAGCACATCGCGTTTCTCAAGGTTTTAATGGAAAAACGACCCATTTTGGACATAGCCAATATGCCGTGGATTTTGCTATGGATGTAGGAACACAAATCCATGCAGCACGGGATGGAAGAGTTGCAAAAACAAAGTCTGATTCTAATATTAATGGAATTGGACGAGAATTTTCAAAATACGGAAACTTCGTCACTATAGAACACAACGATGGAACATTCGCGACTTATTATCATCTTAAACAGCATGGAGTGGCTGTAAAAGTGGGCGAGAGTATAAAGCAAGGAACTCTGCTGGGATATTCAGGAAATACTGGTTATTCCAGTGGTCCACATCTTCATTTTGCTGTTTTTCAGCTTGATGGCGGAGCAAGAACACAGACGCTTCCTTTTACCTTTGCAAGTGCGCAAGGTCTGATAAACAATCCTCAAGCAGGTAGCTATTATCAGGCGAAGTAATTATAAATTTCTTTAATACCTATTTACTTGTTTTGCGTTACTATTATCTTTTAAAATAGAAGGAGTGAGTGAATGAAAAAATTCATTGTTTTAGCTGCGTTTGCAGGAATGAGTATGTTTTTTACGGGCTGTTCAACATCTGCACAGAGTCAGCTTGATGGTCTCAATGGAAATGGATGTAACAATCCTAAGTGCCAATGCCCTAAACCATGTCAATGTGGCACAGGTTGCAGATGTGGTATGAAATGTAATAGTATGGATATGAACGCTACAAAATAAAGCTTGTAGAACAGTTCTCAATCAAGCGATAAACCACTCACAACAGTGGTTTGTCTGCTACTTCTCTTTTTTACTCTTTAAAATAAAATAAAATACCCCTGCTATTACTAGTAAAACCGCCGTTCTTATACTTATGTCCAATAGACTTGTAGTGTCTTCCATGATTTGAACCTTTTTTTTGATTATTTGAGTTTTGTGAAATTATATCTGAATGTGGATGGGGTGGAGGGATTCGAACCCCCGAATATCGGTACCAAAAACCGAGGCCTTACCGCTTGGCGACACCCCAAAATGTAGAAAAATGCAAGATGCATATGCTTAAATCGGCTGGAATTTTAAAATAAAAACCCTTATATAACCCTTAACATTTGTTATAATAATGCGATAAAAAGAGGAGTGTTGGTGCGAACAATAGTTGTTTTGTTTTTTCTCTTTGTTACATCTCTCTATGCACAAAAATATACCTTGCGTTTTGATGGAAATAAATATTTGAGCGAACGTGAGCTTTTTGAAGCTCTCAATTTGGATAAGCCTTATTTGTATGAATTTTATAAAAATGAGCCGCAAATTGATGAAAAAACGCTTGAGTTTTCTCTGCAAATCTTACACAATTTTTATAAAACAAAAGGTTTTTATCATGCCGAGATAAGTTATGAAAAAAAAGAAGAAACTCTCTTTTTTAGTGTGAAAGAGGGAGAAGCTCTTATCATTAAAGAGCTGCATATCAAATCTCCATTAAAGATAAAAATTCCTCTTGGCTTAAAGGAGGGAGATATCTTTGATGCGACAAAGTTTACACAAAGCAAAAAAGATATCAAGTTTGTTTACTCAAACTATAACTACTGCAATATACTCCTAGACGCTAAAGCCTGGGTGGATATCGAGGCAAATAAGGCGTATCTTTTTTATGATATCGATCCCGATGGAATCTGTTATTTTGGAAAAACGATTATCACCCACTCAAACACTGTAGATAAAAAAATCATCAAATCCCTTTTGTATTTTGAAGAAGGAGACCTTTTTTCTCTCAATATCATCACTAGAAGTTATGAAAATATTTACGCTCATGAGGGTATTTCCAAAGCTATTATTGATACACAGGCAGATGTAAATAACAGCGTCGCCATCGTCGTAACTATCACGGAAAATGAAAAACCTATCCGTTTTTTTAGTGGTTTTGGTGTGAGTAGTGATGAAGGTTGGATGGCGACTATGGGTGTGAAACATAGAAATATGTTCACAAATCTTAAAACTGCAAGTATAGAAGCAAGGGTAACGGAGGTAAAACAGAATCTCAAAGCAAGCTACGATATGCCTATGGTTGAGAATAGCTCCGCTGGTGCAGAGATGGGTGTGACAAATGAGATTTTTGAAGGTTTTACCGAAAACAGCGTCTATACAGAACTTTATTTCAAGCAGAGAGTGTTACCAAACTCTTTTAAAGAAAGCCTTTATTTTGATAATATCAGAACCTATGCAAGCAGTGATGAAATACTTTTTCCCTCGGGCAATCTCTTTATCTTCTCTCCGATATTAGAGTGGAACTACGATGTGAGAGACAAACTTCTTGATCCAAAAAGAGGATATTTCATCAATACAAAAATTATGGGATCATTAAAAAGTTTTTTCTCGGACGCTTCTTATTACAAGTTCAATCTTTCAGGAGGTTATATTTTGCCACTCTTTGATGAGACACTTGCGCTTAAGGCAACTTTTGGTTCATTGGAAGCGTTTGAGGGTGAGCTTCCTGCTTCGTATCGTTTTTATGCGGGCGGCATGCACAGTAACAGAGCGTATATTTACAGAGCTTTGGGCCCTATAAATGAGCAGGGTGTTCCAAGCGGTTCTAAGTCTCTTTTTGAGACAACGGCAGAATATAGATTTGGTATATATGGAAATCTGCGCGGTGTACTGTTCAACGACAATACTTTTTTAGGGGATAACTACACACCAAACTATGAATACGGTTACTACAGTGCAGGTGCAGGTTTGCGCTATAAAACTCCTATTGGATCTATCGCGTTTGATATGGGTTTTGATACGAAAAATCCTACGCAACAGTACGCCTTTCATTTTCATATCGGAGAGCTTTTTTGATACGTGATGCTTATCTCTCTTTACGAGGAGTGTTTCTTGTTCTCCTGCTTGTATGTATGGGTATCGCTATACTCATGTCACATAAAGAAACCGTGCCTTTTTTGGCAGAAAAATATCTTCATGATTTTGGCATAGAATACTCAAGTATCGAGGGAACATTGCTTGAGGGTGTTGTTATTTATGAATTTAGATATAAAGATGTAATTACGGCAAAAAGTGTACGCATAGAGTACAACTTTCTACATTTGTTTCGTCCAACACCAAATATTAAAAAGATAGAACTGCAAAATCTTTCCATCAATGTAGAAAAACTTTCTATAAGTGAGTTAAACGCAAGCGCATCTTTACTGCCTGCGTTTAGTGTCAACAGTTTATTAGCCAAGCATACAAAAATCATCTTTTCAAAAGAGAGTATCGTTCTTGATATAAACGCAAGTGACTTAACATCTCAAGATACTTTAAATGTAAAAAAAGTAGCTCTCAACCTTCAAACTTCGTATGTAAACGCAGCGATACAAGGCGAAATAAAATCAGATATATTGTATGCAGATGCAAATGCAGAACTCAATAGAAAAGTCATCACAAATACTCTTGCATTTATCAAAACCCCTCCACAAAAGTTTCAACTCAAACTCCAAGCAGGGTTAGAGAGTATCAAAGTATTATCACGGTTTGACAAGCTGCAATTGGCAAAAGATGAAGCTTTTTTAGTGCAAAACGCAGAGATAGATATAGAGTATGTTTGGGGTATGGAAGATTTTCAAGCAGACGCTGTATATGATGTTTTGTATGCAGGATATGAAGCAAAAGTACAGCAAAAAATCCATTTTGACATACAAGGCAGATATGATTCACAGCTGCGTTTATCTCTACTAAATGAGCCTTTAGGAGTTCTTTTTAAAGATTTAGTGGCAAATATAAGCGGTGATACCAAAGGCATCGAGGCACAACTCAACGCAGAAAAATACCGCGCTCATCTCAAAAGTACGGACTATCAAAATTTTGATATAGAGGCAAATGCAGATGATGTAGTATTAGCGTCTTTGGATGTCATACCTGCATTTTTGAAAGAGGAGAAATTTACTCTCCATGCCAAAGGCACTTTGCAGGCTTCACCCTTTATCATAAACGCAGAAATAGAAGCCCTCAGCACTTTTGGTAAGCTTAATGTCTCGTGGGAAGAAAAAGTAAAACGCAAGCAAATAGAACTTGCGTTTTATCCAAACGCAGCTCATGCCATCTATCAAAACTACAATATGGAACAACTCTCGCCTTTGCATGCAAAATACTCGGCTATATCAAAAAGAGAGAAGTTGGAAATAAATACAAATAAAATTTATCTAAAACTCCAACAAAAAGATGTAAATATGTTCGGCAGTGGCAATATTGGGGATACTAAGTTTGATTTGCTGGTCGATTTGGAAAAAAAAGAGATAAATCTTGTCTCAAATGTTGGTTCACTCAAAAGGCTTCTCACAAATATGTACAAAAAATCCGTGTTTGATACAGAAGATGTGTATGATGCAAAAATCGATTTTAAAGCGACAATAAACTATGAAGATAAGCTCAGCATCAAATCGCATTTGAGTATCCCGCTTTATCTCATAAAAGTCGATGCGCAAAGCACTTATGCTGTAGAAAATATAAGATTTGAAACTTCATACAAAGATGGAAATCTCCTTGTTGAGAATTATTTTTTTAGATATCAAGAACATGATTTTTATTCTAAAAGGGCTTCTCATATACGTTTTGACAAAGATTTTAATATCGCTTTAGAAGAAGTTTGGCTTTATGAGAGCGTACTTGTAGAGGGTTTTGTTCATAGAGAAAACTTAGAGGGTAATGTGACATTTAAAAGTGAAAGTTTTACCTATACTGCTGATGATGCAGATGTAAAAGCGCGTGTAAACTTAGAGGTAAATTTTACTCCAAAGGTGCAAAAAATAGAGGGAACAATCACCCTTTTGGAAGGTGTGATACGATACAAACCGCGCAAAGATTATCTGATAGATGATGCAGATATCATCATCATTCAGGAGATAAAAGAGAGCAAAAAAAGAGCTCTTTATATCAATGTACAGGTGGATGCGCTCAAACCGATAGCCTACAAAATCAAAGATGTAAATCTTATGATAACACCTGAAATAACACTTTTTGAAGAGCCAAATTCTGCGTTTGGCGTGCTGGGAGTCGTAACTATCAATGAAGGTGATGTGAGTTACAGCGGTAAAAAATTTATTTTTGACAAAAGTGAAATCTATTTTAATGGCAGCAGACCGATCAATCCGCAGCTCAATCTCAATTTGCATTATTATACGGTTGATTATACAGATATAGAGATTTATGTGACAAATACGATGGAAGACCCAGTTGTCATTTTTTCTTCCAAACCTGCTTTGAGTCAAAATGACATCATGTCTTATATACTTTTTGGAGAGCCTGCAAGCACTCTTTTTGTTTCATCTTCTGAGACTTCAAAGAGCTCTTTGCTTCTTGCTAGTGGCATAAAACAGCTTGTAAACGGTAGTTCTTTTGTACAAGTTGACACTTTAAATATACTTACAAATAAAGAGGGAACACTAGGCTATGAGATAGGTACGCGTTTTAATGAAAAAATTCGTATCGTTTATAAAAATGACACAGCCTCCAGCCTCACCCTTCAATACAGCCTCTCAAGATCTCTGAGACTAGATGTAGATATCCGAGAAACAGGGCAGGGCGTGAGTATCATTTATATTAAAGATATGTAAGGGCAAGCTTCAAAATCAAGAAGCTTTATGTTAAAAAGATTGAATCATTTTGATAAGTTCTTCGGGTCTATTAGAGTGCTTAATAGCGTTTTCTTTACTGATAGCTCTTTTTTGGAGCAACTCAATGATCTGCTGCGTTTGCGTCGTCATATGTGTCTCTTGTTGATTGAGTTGCATTTGAGAGTATATTTGGTGTACTTTGTCTTCACGTATCTGGTTTTGAACCGCAGGGTTTGTGATAAGTATCTCCTGTGTTGCTACTTTACCTCCACCAGCGCGCGGGATAAGCGTCTGAGAGATAACAGCGATAAGAGATGAAGAGAGTTGTGCGCGTACCTGCGCCTGTTCTTCTCCATCAAAAACATCTATGATACGGTTGATAGTTCCTGGAGCAG
>Ga0154590_1068_pt3 | contig 13143 bp, 14 predicted proteins | sample RifGroF2_FD_116019 | JGI IMG/M metagenome (GOLD analysis project Ga0154590, IMG submission 116019) | Sulfurimonas sp. GWF2_37_8 | reverse complement strand
ACAGTGGCAATTAATTGCTGATTGGATGATTGTAAGAATGTATGGTTAATTGTGTTTGGTATTAGTGCCTTTCCTCTCAGGGTATAAAACTAACAAAAATGTAAGGAGTGTTCTCCTTTGTCATAAAAAAGCCAAAAGAAAGCAAGAATACTAATTGCAAACTAATTTTCAATATTAGAAATTAGAAGGATACCTTATGGCTAGAGATAATTTGATAGGCGGAGCGTTATGGGAAGTGTACTCACTAGAAGTACAGCGTCGTATGGATAACCCTACAAATATGGGTGAAATCACGGAGGCGGAAAAAGGGGATGACAAACTTATCATTGCGGATTTTGGTGCTGAGAGCTGTGGAGATGCTGTACGTCTTTACTGGCTTATCGACCCAAAAAATGATACCATCAAGTCAAGCAAATTCAAGAGTTTTGGTTGCGGTACTGCGATAGCATCTTCTGATATGATGGCTGAACTTTGTATGAACAAAACAGTCGATGAGGCTCTTAAAATAACCAATATTGATGTAGAAAAAGCACTCAGAGATGAGCCAGATATCCCAGCTGTTCCCGGACAAAAAATGCACTGTTCAGTCATGGCATATGATGTTATCAAAAAAGCTGCATCTATGTATAAGGGTGTAGATATGGCGTCTCTTGAGAGTGAGTTTATCATCTGTGAGTGTGCCCGCGTTTCTCAGGATACACTCATGCAGGTCATCAAGCTCAACAAACTCAAATCCATAGAAGAGATCACCGACTACACAAAAGCAGGTGGATTTTGTAAATCATGTATCAAACCTGGCGGACATGAGAAAAAAGATGTTTATCTTGTAGATATTCTCTCAGAGATGATGGGTGCACTCGAAGCAGAGGAAAAATCCCGTAAAATCATCGAAGCAAAAGGTGATGGTACATTTGCTTCGATGGGTCTTGTCCAAAAGATCAAAGCAGTTGAGTCTATCCTTGAAGAGTATATCCGCCCGACTCTCAAAGCTGATGGAGGCAATGTAGAGCTTATAGACATAAAAGAGATCGACGGTGCCTTTGAGATACTTATCAAATACATGGGAGAGTGCATGAGCTGTTCAATGAACACGACAACGACGCTTGCAGGTATCCAAGATATGTTGAGCTTCAAACTCAAAGCAAAAATACAAGTTATCGTTACATAATGAACTATGCAACAAAAGAGGGTACCTTCGGGTATCTCAAACAATTTTCAAAATATTCAAAAGAGTTTTTCAGGTTCAATGGAGAGTTTTTTATCTCTTCACTTGGGCTTGGTACTTTTAGAAAAGAGCCTTACCGCGAAGAGAACTATATACTCAACTACAAAAACTCTGTAAAAATGGCTATTTTGAATGGTATCAACCATATAGATACAGCTATTAACTACCGTTATCAGATAAGCGAGCAAGAGATAGGTGAAGCGTTGGAAGAACTTTTTAGCGAAGGAAGAGCTTCACGAGAGCAAATAGTTGTCGCTTCAAAAGCAGGTTTTTTACCTCTTGAGTTTCCTTTTCCAGAAAATCCTTATGCGTGGATAGAAAAAAATGTCATCAAAAAAGGGCTTGCGAAAAAAGAAGAGATAGTTATAGACCAACACTGTTTAGCACCAAAGTATTTGCGCTGGAGTGTGGAGCGTTCTTTGGAAAATCTCAAGCTTGAAACTCTTGATATCCTCTATCTGCACAATCCCGAAACGCAGCTTGGATATATAGACTATGCAACACTTTTAAAACGTATTAAAGAGGCTTTTATACTCTTTGAGACACTTGTTGCAGAGGGTAAAATCCGTGCTTATGGTATAGCCGCATGGAACGGATTTTTGTATGAAGAGGGACATACGGAGTATATCAGCCTCAAAGATATTATGCGCATTGCATTTGAGGTCGCAGGGGAAAAACATCACTTTAAATATATCCAGTCTCCTTTTAACCTTGGAAAACCTGAGGCGTATAATTTTACAAACCAACAAGGTCCTGATGGGCGTTATTATACGCTTATGCAAGCTGTAGGCGGTTATGGATTGCAGCTTATGGCATCTTCTTCACTTTTACAGTTGAACCTTTTTAAACGCAAATTTTCTCAAAATCTTAGTGAATTACTCGGAACATCGGATTTTAATGATGTCACAAGTGCTCTACAGTTTGCACGCTCAGCAAACGCAACTAGTGCACTTTTTGGGGCGGTAGATCCGCAACACGTAGAAGAAAACCTAACACTTGCCTATCTTCCGGGAATAAACATAGAGACGATGAACAAGATAGTAAGGGATAAACATGTTATATGATGTTGTTGTCGTTGGCAGTGGTATCGCAGGTCTTTTCTCTGCGCTTTATGCAAAAAAAAGTGGTGCTTCAGTAGCGATACTTACAAAAAGCAATCCTTTTCGCTCAAACTCTGCAGTAGCATCAGGCGGCATAAACGCAGTCATTAACCTTAGTGAATATGACTCAATCTTGCATCATATCAACGATACTATAGATGGTTCAGACGGTTTGACAAATAAAAAAAATATAGAAGATATGTGCCATGAAGCACCCGAAATTATTTTAGAACTGAAAAAAATGGGTGTGAATTTTGATGCAGATGAAGCGGGCAATATCATGCAACGTCCTTTTGGCGGGACAAAAGCAACACGCACTTGTTATATAGCGGATAAAACAGGCAGCGCAATCGTTCAAGCACTTCTTTTAGAGTGCCGTAATCAAGGTATCCATATTCTGAGTAACCATCAGCTTTTAAGTATCGCAAAATACAAAGAGAGGCTCTCAGGCGTAACGCTTTTGCGTCGAAGAGATTCTCAGGTTATAGCGCTTGGATGTAAAGCTCTTGTTTTAGCAGGCGGAGGCTATGCTGGTATTTTTCGTGGACACTCTACCAATGCGCAAGAGAGTTCTGGGGATATCATCGCCGCTGCACTGCGAGCCAATATGAAACTCTCTAACATGGAATTTGTGCAGTTTCACCCGACAACACTTAAGACTAATGGAGCGCTTGTAACAGAAGCAGCACGTGCTGAAGGTGCTTATATCGTGGACGAAAATGGTGAGCGTTTTACCGATGAGATGCAAACGCGGGATAAGCTCTCTCGTGAAATCACGACACATATGATAGCCGGACATCGTGTTTTTTTGGATTTTAGGCATCTTTCCAAAGAGTTGCTAGAAAAAAAACTTCCATCAACAAAAAAAATGGCACTCAATAGTGCTGGTATCGATATTATGAGTGAACTTTTGGAGATAACGCCTTCTGCCCATTATACGATAGGCGGGATATGGACGAGAGGTGATACATCTACAGAGATTCCTGGTATCTTTGCCTGTGGAGAGTGCGCGGTGACTGGAGTTCACGGTGCAAACAGACTCGGCGGAAACTCTCTGCTTGAGGGGATGTACTTTGGACGACTTGCAGGGGCCGAAGCGGGCAAATATGTAAAACGCAGAGATTTTTTGCCTATAGATTATGCAGATATCAATCAAGAGCTTCGCCGTATAGATATCATCATCGACGGGGAGAGTCATTTCAATATAAACGCAATGCGAAAAAATCTCGGCAATGCTCTGTTCAAAAACGCAGGAGTGTTTCGTGATGAATCATCCCTTGTCGATGCTTATGAGTATGTAGAATATCTGATAGAAAAGGAGTATGGCCTTCACTGTGTAAGTAAGGACAGAGAAAACAATGTTGAACTCTCTTCTATTTTAGAGTTTAAAAACGCACTTTATATTTCTGAAGCGATGATACTCTCAGCGCTTAAGAGAGAAGAGAGCAGAGGGGTGCATTATCGTAATGATTTTCCGCAAAAAAATGATAAACGCTTCTCTACTCCTTCTTATGTAAGTTTGTTGGATGCAAATCTATTTTATATAACTTTTGAGAATATAGTCTTTGATACTCTCTGGCATAAAATCAAAAAAATTTTAACTTCAATCAAAGGATAAACAATGGCAAAAATAATGATACGTGAAAATGATGAGGGGCAAATCCTCTTTTATCTTGCAAAAAGAGATATGGAAGAGATTATCAAAACTCTTGAGTTTGATACAGAAGAAAAATGGGGTGGAAAAGTGGATCTTACAAATGGTGATGTTTGGTTTATAGAGCCTCAGCCTAAAAAACTCCCTGATGAAGTCGTAGCAAAGATAGTGACGCGCGGAGACCGTGATTAAGAGTTAGGGTACTTTGCAGTTATTATCATATGAAGCTTCCTCCACCTAAGGGTACGGGGTAGCCTCAGGCAAGCTTGCAATTTAGGAGTCATATTTTTAATAATCCCGTGAATATAGAGCTGAGAAATACCCAAATACTTGGCAATAACATATTGCGAATATCCTTGTATATTTTTCAGTGAAATTATGGAAAAATATACAAAGTAATTAAAGGGGCAAAAGTTGATTTACAAAGATATTTTTACAAAGAGATACCGATGAGCTTATCATCACTTGATACTCCCGTACTTCGCAATAGACTTGTCCATTTTGATACATTTGAAGCCTACTTTACAAAACGTATATTTCCAAACTTTATAACTTTTAGCTACATAGGGCTCTTTTTGGCTGCTCTTTATTTGTTTTTTGATTATCATACATATGTTGATACGATGTACATACGTGGTGTTATCATCTCGCGGTTTATAGCGATATTTTTTGCCATTATGGTGGTAGTTGCTTCTCAAAGTAAAATTTTTGAGCCATACAGAATTGAAGCGATTACTTTTTTTGGGACGATGGGTTATACAGCTATCACATATAGCTATATTGCGTATGATAATGTCATCTATTTTGTCGGCTTTAACTGGATTTTTTATCTCGTAGCAACCATTATGCTTACACCGCTCATCAGTAAAAAACTATATGTTTTCATGGAGTCATTTCAAATTATGGCGGTACTTGTACTGATGTATATTTACTATAAGCCTTTTGATATGCTTTTTACTTACACTGTTTTTTCGATACCATTGGCATTTTATGTCTATGCTGTAGTATCACTCAACCGTAAAAATGGACTCGAAGCTTATGAAAACGCATACAATATGCATATCTTGTCATCAATAGACGGATTGTCACATTTACTCAACAGACGAAGCTGGTATGAGATATCCAAAAAGCTTTTTTCACAACAAAACAACATCACCTTTATCATGCTTGATATCGATTATTTTAAAAAAATCAATGATACTTATGGGCATGATGCTGGAGATATGGTGATTCAAACTGTTTCACGTATTTTACTCGAACAAACACGACAGCAAGACCTTATCGGCAGACTTGGCGGAGAAGAGTTTGGGATTATGCTCCCTCATGCGACTCTTTCAGAAACGCACATTATTGCAGAGAGAATCCGTATGACGATTGAGAAGACACAAATTCACTACAATGAGGAGACACTCAATATCACAGTGAGTCTAGGAGTTTCTGAAAAAAGTCCGACAATGAAAGATTTATCAATGTTAGTGACTTATGGCGATCAATTGCTTTATCAAGCAAAAGAAAAGGGACGCAACCGAGTTGTTGTCATCGCGGGGTAAACTGTATCACACACCCTTCTATTTTGCTATAGCTGAAGTCTCTATTTCTAGATGTGTGCAATATATAGGAACCTTTGCACTAAGTTCTGTTTTAAGGAGTCTTTGTACAAACCATTGGTTAAATCCGCAGAGTTTTCTTTTACTGATGATCATAAGCGGTCTTCTGATGAGGATTGGATTTTGCATCAAAAGTGCCATGGCTGTTGCCGCGTCAAGAGTTTTTGGATTTATCTCTGCATTTTTTATCTGCGGTGCGCTCATGTTGAACCATTTTTCTACAGGCAGATTGACAAAAAAACTTGCAAGATCACTCTCGCTCATGCCATTATGCAGTATATCTCTTTCGATAACACTGCAGCCGGCTTCTCTTAGGGCTGCTTTTTGTTTTGCGTTTGTACAACAGCCAGGTTTTTCATAAAAGATAACTACTTTCATCCCATCTCAACCATATCAATAGCTTTATCTGTTAAACAGTAAGTTTGTATCCCATCATCATGAAGGTTCATACATTCACTCAGACATCTTGCATCTAAGAGCGTAGCAATAGTCTCTTCGACGATTTCTATTCTCAAACCAATATATTCGGCTATATCTTCCGCATCATAAAGATTATAATTATCTTCATCACTAAGGTTATATATCGCTTTCATAACACTTTTTATTATTGAGTTCATCTTTTCTCCTTGAGTAAATCTATCTTCTTTTGCCAAAGTATTTTTTGCAAAGGATGCAAATTAGTTTTTGCCATCCATTTCTCAAACGCAGTGACATAATATTCTTTGAGAAGAATATGCAAGTTTTGTGCTTGATATACCAAATTATCAAGATGCTCTTTTACCTCATCGATATTCATAGAAGAAAGTGGTCTAAGCCTGCGTTTGAGACCGTTAAAAAGTTTGTCATCTACTTTCTCAGATGCCAGATATAAAAACGCAGAGGCGGCTTGGGGCTTTGCATAAGTCTCATTCCAGATACGCCCATTTATCATCTGATCATAAGCTAGCTCCATAAAAAGAGGATATTTCTGCAAAACAGATACTAAATCACCAAAGTCATCATCTATCATCGCACGAAAAAGCATACGGCTTCGGTTGCGTATTTTGTTACGCAAAACATCACTCATAATAATCTGGGGACTCAACAAGTCAAAACGCTCAAGTGCACCTAGACGGGAGTGATTAAACGCCATGATAGCGACAAGATGATTTGGGTCTTGTATCTGCGTAGGATGCGAACCTGATGGTCTATAAAACGCCCACTCAAGCCTCGCTGCATCATCCTCATGCTGCATATACAAAACATCGCCTCTCGCCTCATAATCACTATAAGCCTGAAGTGCTTCTATCTCTTCTTTATAACTTAGCTCTTCCATCATGTATCCTTAGAGATCAAAATAAAAAACATCACCAAAACGCTCAAGCCTTTTCATGTTTTTTTTCTGCGATATCAAAAAAAGCGTCTTGATTTCAGGTGCTTTTTCTATCACAAAAAGCCCATCACTCAGAACCATCAACGTGTTATCCATCTCACCCTGCGTTTTGATATACTCAAAAAGAGACTCTATCAAAGTGCCGCCGTTCCCTTTTTCAAAAGAGAGTTCCACTGGGTTTTGCTGAGAGTCATATTGCACTATTTTTTTGCTATCTACACGTTCATCAAAAGGGATAACACTCACTTCAAAATCAGCTCCCATACGCAAAATGCCATCAATAATGCCAAGAAATTTTGAAAAAGTGCTTTGAGAAATACTCATAGACCTATCAAGTCCTATCATGAGTTTGAGACGGCTGCGTTCATGTTTGTATCCCGGAAGATAGAGTCCTTGATGGATAAACCTGCGGTTTGGATATGAAAAGCTACTCTCTTTGTCAAAAAAACTCTCACTCATATAGGTGTGAAGAAGCGTCTGTAAATCCACTTTTGGACGGATAACTTCTTTTATCATCTCCAAAAAAGAGGCGGGAATATAGCCTTGTTTCAAAGCCGCACCCATAGCCTGCACGATGATTGTATCCATCTCTTCCATCGCAGCATTTGTTTCACCCTCACTCTCTATAAGATCAAGTTTCTCTTCGTTTGGATTTTCATCCTCCTCTCCCTCAGAGCTCTCTTCATAAAGAATATTATAAACCTCTTCTACACTTTTGTCTCGAAATTTCTCCAGCATCACTTCATGTTTAGGTCGTTCTCCGATACGTTCAAAATCACTCAGTAAAAGATTGATAACGATATCACTGCTCCTATTCCAGATTGCCTTATCGCGTTCATGCATACGAAAAGGATGTTTGAGCAGGATATGCAAAAGTGTATGAGCGTAGATGTATTTGAGTTCATTATCGGGGATCTGTTCGCACAAAATACTATCAACAAAAATATGCGTACCGTTTGTCTCAAAAACCTCGTGCGGATTTTTGCGAAATTCCATCTTTAGTGAAAGTGCCAAAACACTTAAAAAAGGATGATCAAACAAAAACGCAATGCGTATCTTCTCTAACCTTGTGAGAAACTTAGAAGATGTATTCGCCATTTTTTTCCAGCCACACATCAAACGCAGGAAAAAGCGCAAGCGTCTCATCTTTGACGATAACATCTTTAATAAGCATCACGCCAAATTCTCTAGGCAGTGTTTGGGCAAACGCAAGAAGATGTTTTTTGTGTCTATCACTGTTTTTGTAATACTCAACAAGTGCAGATACAAGTGCATACAAAAGAGCGGGCAGATTTTTTATCTCAGGATAATTTCCTTCATATATCGCCGCAACATCAGGCAGAGATTCATAAACTTTTACATATGAGCTAAACTCCATACCGCAGCTGTATCCTATCGTTCCGTAGATGATAGGTGCGATTGCGTTTATATCGGGATTGGCTTTGAGGATATTTGAAAGCATATAATAACTTCGTGGCGTTGCAAACGCAGGGTTTGCATCATCTTCCATCACTGGCTCACTTGAGAGTAAATCAGGTCTAAAACTTAAAAATCCAAGTATAAAGTGGTGCAGATTTTCTCTCAGTCCAAAGAGTTTAAAGTCCTCAAAACGTGCCTCTACATGAAGATGTACCATACGATTGACTAAAGGCGAAGGCAGACGAAAAACGACACCGCGGTCACTCACACGATTTCCTGCACAAATGATTCTCCACCCTTTTGGAAGTTTATATTCACCCATCTCTCTGTTGAGTACGAGCTGATAAATAGCTGCTTGAACAGAAGGCGGTGCGGAGTTGAGTTCATCCAAAAACAAGATTCCTTGTGACTCTTTGTCTTTTGGGAAAAAAACAGGCGGCATCCAAACCGTTTGCTCATCTTTGATAGAAGGTACACCCCTCAAATCAACGGGATCCATTTGTGAGAGTCGCACATCTACAAGCTCTAGTCCTTTTTTTTTGGCTACATCCGCAACGATATAAGACTTCCCGATGCCAGGACTTCCATGGATAAAAAGCGGAGTATCGGTCTCTAAGAGTATCTCTATATTTTTATAGAGTTGCGTTGTGGAGATAGAGGGAGTTCTCATGCGCTCATCTCACTCATGATACACTTAAAACAGTTGTGTTGCTCATCGCAGGTGATACAAGCAGGAGCGATTCTTCCTATCTCATCATAAAGAAACTTTTTCCAGAGTTTATCTTTTGGTTTTTTAGCAGCTAAACGCGGGTAATTTTTTTGCATAAACGCAGCCATCTGTGTGCGACTTTTAAAACCCAAATCCTCATACAAGTGGTTCATTTTCAATGATTCGTAGGCGACCCATGAGGCTAAAATAGTCTGCGCAAAGGCATTAACACCGTATGTAAATAAAAGCTCTTTTATCTCTTGTTCCATTATTTTTGTATTGTTCATAGCTCCATCTCCACCATTTTCCCCATAGCTATTTCCGCTACATAAACTCCAAAATCAAAACACGCTTCAAGTTCTTCTGCCGTTGGGATAAGTTTTATCTTGATAGGTTTGATGGGCAGTCGAAACTTCAACCATCGCATCCTATCATGCAGCATCTCAGGCGCTTCACCTGTCCATCCATACGAGCCAAACGCAGCCCCTATTTTTCCGCCACTCTCTAAGTAAGCCATACATGAGAGAAGATCCCATGCAGGTTTGACTGCATCACCATTGATAGTCGGTGAACCTATGATTATGGCGTCACTCTCCTCTAGCAAATCTATCATATTGTTCTCTTCAAGTGAAGCAAGGTCATACATACTTGCAACAACTCCTTCTATGGAGTCTGCTCCTTGCATAATCTTTATGGCCATTTTGTGTGTATTGTCATAACTTGACATATAAAAAACAGAAAGCATTTTTTTGCCGAAAGTGTGTTTTCTAAACTTCTCTTCACTACTCCACTCTTTGTATTTTTCTATATAATAATGCGGATTTGTACGTAAAATAGGACCATGCAGTGGCGCTATCGTCTTGATTTCAAAACGGCTGTAAAGATGTAGCGCTTGGAGTACATACTGCTTAAAGGGGCGCATAATATGGTCATAATAATATTTAAACGCATACGCAAAATCTCCTACCTTATCATCAAAAAGTCGCTCATCATAATAGTGGCTTCCAAAAACATCTCCGCTAAAAAGTAACTTTTCTTCATGAATATAAGAGCTCATGGTGTCAGGCCAATGTAAAAAAGGGGTACTTAAAAATTCTATGGTTTTATCTCCCAAAGAGATTGTTTTTCCCGTATTTGCCGTCTCAAACGCAACATCACTTTTGATGATACCCTTGAGCATCAAAACAGCTCTGTTAGAGATGATAAGTTTGGCTTGGGGCGCGCGCGACATAAGCTCTTCAAGTGCGCCAGAGTGGTCAGGTTCAAGGTGATGCAGGACGATATAAAGTATCTCTTCATACGAGCACAAAGACTCAAGTCTAAGAAAAAAATCTTCACTAAACTCTTTTTTGACCGTATCCATGATAGCAACACCTGCACTTCCACGCACGATGTAACTGTTATACGAACTACCATTTGCCGTTTTCATAATAATGTCAAAAGTACGAATCTTAGGGTCAAAAGCTCCGATAAAGTCAACGCTTTGTGAGAGTTTTGCAGTTAAAGTAGGCATAAAAATTCCTTCATATTATGAAGGGTATATGCATTTTTTGTTCTACAGAAGAGTTTAGGCTTATTTAATTTTGCATATCAAAAAGAATATATCTGTTTTTACCAGATGTTTTAGCGTTATACATCGCTGTATCTGCCTGTCTGATTATTTGTTCGTTCTCTAAAGTATCTTTTTGCGGATAGAAGGTGACACCGATACTTGCGGATACCTGAATAGGAAAATTATCAATGATTATCGGCTCTGCAATAGCTTCAATGAGTCTCTCCAGATAAGGATTCACACTCTCTTTATTTTGGATAGCAACAAGCAAAGCTATAAACTCATCTCCACCTACACGAGAGACTGTATCGCTTTTACGCAATATATTCGTCATCTTTTCTGACAACAAAATAAGCAGTTTATCTCCTATCGTGTGGCCATAAGAGTCATTTACCGCCTTAAAACCGTCAATATCAATATAGACAATAGCTATAAATTGTTTGTTGCGAAGAGCGTAAATAATAGCCTGTTTCATTCGGTCTGCAAAGAGCATACGGTTTGGTAAATTTGTGAGCACATCATAGTGTGCATTATGTTCCAGCGCATCATGTTGTCGTTTTTGGAGGGTTATATCCGTAAAGATGGAGATATAATTTTGCACTTCATGATTGGCATCATACACAACACTGATAGTTGTGTTTTCTACATACTCTTCTTTATTTTTTTTACGATTCCATAACTCACCCTTCCAAACGCCATCTGTATGCAAAGATGCCCATAATTGCGTATAAAACTCTTGAGTATTACGTCCAGATTGGAGGATTCTTGGATTTTCACCCAGAACATCACTGCGGGAATAGCCTGTTATTCTTGTAAATGCTTCATTTACATCTATAATTTTATTATTGACATCTGTGATAACGATACCCTCATGCGTATGTGTAAAGACACTAGCTGAGAGTTGTAACCTCTCTTGTGAAATTTTGTGTTCAGTTATATCTTTGACAAATGCAAGTATATATGCATCACCTCTATACTCAATATAATTTGCATTCACTTCAACTGGAAAAAGCGTTCCTGCTTTATTTTTGTGTATGGTTGCAACTGTGACGAGACCTTTTTGTTTTACTTCATTCCAATGAGACGATATACTTTTTTTAGGAAAATTTGGGTCGATGTCATATATCCCCATTTTTTTCATCTCTTCTTTGGTGTAACCCAGCTGTCGTGTTGCACCATCACTCATATAGACAAAAACACCCTCTTGGTTCGTTAAATAAACTGCTTCTTTTACATTGTCAAGTGCATGTTTCATAAGTTTGAGTTCTTCTTCAGACTCTTTGTCTTTTGTGATATCACGGGCAAATCCTACTGTACCAAAAAGATTTCCATCATTGTCCAAAATAGGAGCTTTATAGGTTTGATGCCATCTTCTTACACCATTGCCTTCTATAAGCTCTTCTAGCTCTTTTTTTTCTAATGATTTCATAATCTCTTTATCATCAGTTCTAAAAGAGTTTGCCATCTCCTTTGGAAAAAGATTAAAATCATTTTTACCTATTATCTCTAAAGGGTTTTGAAATCCTGTTGCTTTGGCAACGGCTTTATTTGTTGCCAAATAATCCCCATTTGTATCTTTGAGCCAAACAAAAAATGGAAAACTGTCCAAAATAGCCCGTAGATAATTTTCGCTTTTTTTAAGTTTTTCTTGCATCTGTTTTTGCAGCGTTATAGTTTTGCTTTTCTCTTCTTCCAACTCGCGCAGATAATGTATCAAAAATGCAACGAGTCCAAAACCTATAAGTCCGTCTATTATTGGGATGAAAAACCCCGCTATTAAGAGGTTTTTGTCAAAGAAATCACCCGTGAGCCAATAGCTATGAAGCAGTACCAAAAGCTCTGAAATAATAAGAGTTAAGGTAGTGAAGAGTATAACAAAAGGCCAAAACCCTAATTTGGCTAAAAAGGCAACCACTTTATCCATATGCCCATTGTATTGCTAAGAATCTTAATTTAAACTACATAATAATTTCTTATCTTTAAGCATACAGAAGTTTTAAATAATCATGAATATCACTGAGAAAAAAGCGTCGGTTATCTCTCTCATCAAAATGTCCAATCCAACCCGCATCACCTGCCGCAACTTGTTTGCACGGGTGTACAAACTCTTGATATGGAAGTGTTGCTTTTAAAGAACCACAATCATTGATAGCGTTTATGATGGCATCATATAAAGCATCTAGAGAGTCTGTATCTTCTCCCAAATAGAGTTTTCCGTCTTTTTGAAAAAAGCGGTAGATGTTGAGTATTTTCTCTGCCTCTGCGTTTTTGATTTTTTTCATTTTTAGATTCACTTTTGTCCTTTTTTTTCTTTACCAAACGCAAGTACATACAAAACGTACTCTTGCGTACCCAAAAACTCTTGAAGTTTTTTGTCATAAAAAGCTCCGATACCGCTGCATCCAAAACCCTCAGCCTGCGTTTTTAGGTACAAAGCATGACCAAAAGCACCTGCTTGCATAAGCGAATTTGAACTAAAATATTTTGAGCATATAACCATGATAA
>Ga0154590_1066_pt2 | contig 13451 bp, 13 predicted proteins | sample RifGroF2_FD_116019 | JGI IMG/M metagenome (GOLD analysis project Ga0154590, IMG submission 116019) | Sulfurimonas sp. GWF2_37_8 | reverse complement strand
CTCTTCAAATTTGGGCTGCGTTTGTTCTAAAACCTGAAGTTCCAAAATGATATCATCTTCGACAAACTCAAAAACTTCGATGATAGTATCTTCATCTGCATCACTCTCAAAATCAATACTAAAACTCATATAAGGGATAAAAGGATCAATTTCCTCCAAAAATGGGAGTTTTTCCAACTCTACTTCAATACTTCTTACAGTTCCAAGTTTTTTAAGATAAGAAAGTATCGCTAAGAGATCCATTCCCGTATCAAAAAAAGTCTCCTTGAGCACAAGATACAGATGCCAGACTTTTACTCCATCTATTTGGATTTGCTGCGTTTGTGTTGGCGCTGCGTTTTTTCTCTCTTGCGCAGGTGCGCTAAGATAGGAGTGGATAAGTTCTTTGAGTTTTGTATCTTCATCCTGCTTTGCACTCCAAGTGAAGTGGACGTTACTGCCGATTCTACAAGGGAAGCAACATGATCTTTACATCTCAAAAGCAACATGAGCAACTCTTCATCCAAAACGATTTTGCTGTTTCGCACAGCATCCATCAGATTTTCAGCGATATGGGTAAAAGAGATAATCTTTTCAAAACTAAACATACCCGCAACACCTTTAATAGTGTGCATAGCACGAAAGATTGTCCCTATATATTCATCATTGACGCCTTTATCCATGGCATCAAGAAGTGCACTCTCCATCATTTGAAGCTGCTCTTGCGCGTCCTCATTAAAGTAGTGAAGCTCTTCACTCATCCGAACATCCTAGTTGCTTTAAACAGCCACAAAGCTCAAACGCAGTGAGCACACTGTTTGTACAATTGCTGAGTGAAAGTTTACGGTTTTGTGCCGCCAAACTCTTTTGCAAACTCAAAAAAAGCTGCACAGCAGAGAGATCAAGCTTATTTACATTTTTAAGATCTAGCGTCACTACTTCTTCCTTACTTTGCAAAAGTGGTAAGAGTGCTTCATGTAAGCTCTCTGTAGTAGCGATATTTAAAGTGTCCCATTGAAGTTTCATAGTTATCCGATAAGCTTTTGAACAACCATCATAAATTTTTCTTTATCAAAAGGTTTAAGCATCCATGCTTTAACACCGAGAGCTTTCCCCTGTTCTTTAAGTTCATTTGAACTTTCTGTTGTCAACATTACTATAGGAATATGTTTGTAAGCTCTTATTTCTTTGATCGCCTTGACCATATCAAGACCGCCGAGGATAGGCATATTAACATCGCTAAATATCAAATCAAACTGATGCTCTTTCATAGCTTCCAATCCTTCAGCCCCATTTTCTACAAGGACTGCTTCATGTCCCGCTTCTTCAATGGCTTTTTTTGCAACCATTCTGATTAATCCTGCATCATCAGCTACGAGTATTTTTCCCTTAAAAGTCTCCCTGTTTACACATATTTATTGAAAGTATCAAGTATTCTATCAAATAAAAAATAAAAAATACAAGATAACTTTATATTACATAAAGATATAATCGATAATTCAAAGAACGAAGCGAAAGATAGAAACTATCTTGTTCTAAAGAGTAGTTTTATCTTCTAGCTCTATCTCAAAGATAAAGGTGCTTCCCTCACCAAGTTTACTTTCTATCCATATCTTTCCCTTCATCATTTCGACAAGCTTTTTGGAGATTGTCAACCCCAAACCTGTGCCGCCATAAGTTCGCGTCGTACTCTCATCAGCTTGAGTAAATGCCTGAAAAAGTTTAAGTTGCTGCGTAACATCAAGTCCAATACCTGTGTCTTGTATCTCGAATCTATACCTATGTTGCGTTTGCGCCTTTTTCACACGCAATCTCACTTCGCCGTCGTGTGTAAATTTTACAGAGTTTGAAAGCAGATTTATCAAAACTTGAGAAAGCTTAAAACTATCTCCATAAAATATACTTCCAATATTTGCATCATACTCTAAAAAAATTTTCAAACCTTTATCTCTGGCTTTAAGTTCAATCTGGTCTAGTGCATTGGAGATTACTTCACGTATATTAAAATCAATTTTTTCAAGCGTTAGCGCTCCAGCCTCTATCTTGGAAAAATCAAGGATAGAGTTGATAAGCTTGAGTAAATTTTCACCAGACACATTAATCTTATCAATAAAACTTCTCGCTCTTTCAGAAAGGTCACCATTGGTTCTTAAAATCTGTGAAAATCCTATAATAGCATTGAGAGGTGTTCTCAGCTCATGACTCATGTTAGCTAAAAATTCCGATTTTGTTCTTTCCAATTCTTGCGCTTTTTGTCTGGATTTTTCAATTTCAGTGATATCTTGCAATATACTCATATACTCTGTCGTATTTGCGCTCTTGTCTTTTAGAGGAAACACAACTGTATTAACATGATATATTTCACCTGCTTTATCCAGTGCCCGCATCTGACCTTTATAGATATTTTCATTTTCAATAATTTTCATAATAGTATTGTGCAAATTTTCATCTATATCAAATGCATACATTGCACTATAACTTTTACCTATAAGTTCCTCTGCCGCATAACCACTTGTTAAACAAAGATTTTCATTTACAAAACTTATAATGCCATTACAATCAAACTTACATATCAATAAAGTAGCATCCATTGCCAATTTATACTGTTTTAAAGTAGAACCAATCTCCTTGTTCTCTTCTATTCTGTTTTCAAGTAAATTTGATCTCTCTTCAAGGAGCTTACTAAGATTTTTATTTTTTTGCTTGATTAATTGGTGTGCATCATTGAGTTCTTTTGAGTTGAGATCAACTGCATTGTCCATAAAGCGCTTTTCTTTATCATACTCATCATAAGTATCTGACACACTCATAAAAAACTCCTGCATCTTCAAGTCGAGTGCTTCAAATGCAAAATCTTTACCAAAATGGCGTTTAAACTGACGGACAAGTAATCTATGCATCTATTTTTCGTATATAACAGTTAAGGTCATAGTTTGATTATGAAGTTGACAGTTCTTAAGGTCACTTTCAAAGGGAGCTATCTCTCCATAAGAATAAAATCCTGTAAGCTGAACATTTTCACCAAGTTCTTGCGCAACTGCTTCAAGCTCTTCATCTATAAGTTGACTCATAACAAGTTTTCTGCCAACGCAACTTACAACCAAACCAAGAGCAGTTTTTTCATTTTGTATCTTAGCAATTTCTGCAGCCGCTCCAGCACCTTCGATGAGAAGTTCGATATTTGGCTTCATTAAACGAGCAGTGTAGCCCTCAGGAACATTACCTGCGAAAATGATAGATTTATCTTCTTCATTGATACCAAGCAGTGTTCTGATAACTTCTGGAGAGTCACTATCTTTGCGTATGCTTAAAGGAAATCTCAAGCCGCTATGAGGCAGATCACTCGCATATTCTCCTAAATACTCTTTATAAAGATCTAATGCTGGTCGTCCGTCTAGTTCAAATAAAACATTCGCTTTTGATTTGGTGATATTTCTAAATGTTCCAAATTCACTCCAACCGCCATAACATCCACTACCAACACTAAGAGAGTCTCCGTAAAAACCTAAAGCTACAATTATTTTTTGCTGTGCATATCCATCTGCCATCACCCAAGTCTGCTCAAATCTAGCACCATCACCCGCCAAACCGCCTGTAGTAGGGATATCCGTAGCACGATTAAACCCATTGACAAGATCTGAACCATTAAGATTGAGTCCATCTGCCAATACAAAAAGATGTTTGAGTCCACTTTGCTCAAATCCCCCTGCAAGTTCTTTTGAAATCGATTCAATAGCATCGCCAATCTCAAAAGAAGCACGCTTCAGTATTACTTTTGCAGTATCAAACTTCACAGCAGTCGCTACCAGTTTACTTTCACTAATGCCAGCTCCCATGATATTACCAGAAGATGAACATCCTGCAATATGTGCATTTGGATACTTGTTACGCAAGTAATCATAATGCTCTACTCGAACAAATTCTTCCGTATCACCAAACACCATCACCAAATCAGCTGCTAAGCTATTTTCCAAACTCTCATTGATTTCCCAAACATTGTTTTTTAACAGTAAAGTTTCAATCTGCATATTATCCCCTAATATCATCTGAGATATTCTAAGACGAATATTGTTAATCAAATCTTAATGGTCTTAATACAGAGTTAAAGAGAACGATTTTTCTTTGTCATTTCTTTTACTTCAGATTTAAATGCATAAGTTTTGTTCTAAGTTCTCTCAAGATATAATCACGCAAAATTTATCTATAGGCATTGAACATGATAAGAAAAACTCTCAAAAATACTAGTAAAAATGAAAAGCTCAGAGCACTTATAGAAAAGTACAAAATACCACCGGAATACTTATCCACTAATAGAAAAATGGTTTCACGCGCTGTTTTACTCGGTCTTTTTATCGCTTTTATCCCTATGCCTTTTCAAATGCTTCTTGTCCTTGCTTTTGTACCGTTTTTCAAGTTTAATGTACCTATAGGGCTTGCGATGTGTTGGCTGAGTAACCCGCTAACAATGCCGCCGATGTATTATATGGAGTATTTGACGGGGAGTTTTTTGCTTGGGATAAAACCTGAACCTGTTGAGATGACATTGGAATGGTTTAGTAGTAATATGGACAATATTTTTATCCCACTTTATGCAGGTACAGCTTTGTATTCTGTTTTTGGCTCACTTTTGGCGTACTGGGCTGTCAATCATTTCTGGAGATCATCTGTTCATCGAGACAAAAAAATCCACAGAAAACATAGATAAAACTAGCTTCTGACTTTTTTGCTCTGAGTGTAAAAATAGATCCAAAGCACAACACCAAGCAAGCTCATCGCTAAACTCATCACTTGTCCCTGTGTGATAGCATCACAACAGAGATACCCTATCTGTTCATCTGGGGCACGGTAAATCTCAGCAATAGCGCGGAAAAGTCCATAACTTATACCATATACAAGTGCCAATTCTCCAGAGAATTTTTTATAGTTTCTATAGATATAAACCACAATAAAGACTCCAAAACCTTCTAAAATCGCCTCATAAAGTTGTGATGGATGTCTTAGTATTCCATCAACATAGATGCCCCAAGAAACATCTGTTTCTCTGCCTATAAGCTCTTGATTTAAGAAGTTTCCGATTCGTCCAAATATAAACGCAAGTGGAATACTGATAGCTACTAAATCCATAAGTTTTCCGAAACTTACTTTATGGCGTTTGCTATAAAGATAGGTACCAAGAACAAAACCTGCAACAGCTCCATGGTAGCTCATGCCACGGATACCTATAAATTCTCCATCTCTAAATGGATTAAATATCTGCCATGGATGGGAGATATAATAAAAGGTTTGCGTGTCATAAAAGAGAATATAACCGAGTCTAGCACCCAGAATAACGCCCACTTCCACATAAAAAAAGTAAACATCTAAGTTCGCCTTATCTAAGTCAATTTTGTCGTGTTTGATAAAAAATTTACCAAGATATAAAGCACTCAAAAGTGCTAAAACATACATCATGCCATACCAATGAATCGGTATAAAAAAAACATGAAAAGCTATAGGGTTAAAGTGTTCATAAATATGATTCCAAAGTTCCATACGCTTACTTTCTCAAAGCTTCAGCAATAAGCTCTATTGGGTTTTTAAACACGGTGGCAACTCCAGCACCATGCATCGAATTGTTTATCTGCATACGGCATGCACTACACTCTGCTGTGACTATTTCTGCGCCCGTTTTTTCAATCATCGCAGCTTTTGGAATACCTGCCGCTTTTGCGAAGTGATATTTTTCAGTCTGCATGGTTATTCCGCCAAATCCACAACAAGCATTTGGGTCACTCATCTCTACGATTTTGTAATTTTGGCGCACCAAATTTCTTGGTTCTTGGTAAATACCCTGCATTTTTCTCGCATGGCACGGGTCATGATAAGTAACAATTCTCGTATCTTTTTTCTTTGAAGCTAAAAGATGTTCCAAATGTGTATGATTTTGCAGCCACTCTGTGGCCATAAAAATTTTATTTTTAAGTTTTAATGCGCGTTCTTTCCACTCCGGCTGGTCATGAAAATAATGTTCATAATCAATCTTGAGCATAGCTGAACAAGTCGCTTCGGGAACGATGATAGCTTCAATATCCTCACCAAAACTCTCAAAGTATTTGATATTATGCTTTGCGTTTGCATCAACCGTGTCAAAATCTCCAGTAAAATAGGCAGGTGCCGAGCAGCACTTTTGGTCTTTTGCCAAAAAAGCATCAATCTCAAGCGCTTCTAAAATCTCTAAAAGCCCCTCGCCAATATCTTTGTAGTTATAGTTTGCCAAACAGCCAATGAAAATAGCAACTTTTCTTTTGCCCCCATTGTTGATATTTTCCTTGTGAGAGTTCAAAAACGAAGTTTTTCTTAAACTCGGAAGCAATCTGTCGGTCTTAATCATCGGCAAATTAAAACGTGAGTTCATTGAGTCTATCTCTGCTTTTATTTTAAAGCCGCAGGTTTGAAATGTGTAACCGAGTTTAAACGCAATGTCGTTAAGCCATCTATGGCGAAGCAGCATAAAAAAGAGGCGTTTATACCAAGCTATGCCAAATTTCTTGGCTATGTCTGAACGAACTTGTTCTATTATCATGTCCGTAGGAAGTGCTTTTGGACAGACATCTACACAGTTTGTACATAAGAAACAGCTCTCAAAAATATCTTTGGCGTTTTGGTCTAACTCCAAATTTCCTTTATGATACGCACCCAAAAGGTCGATAAAGCCACGAGGAGAAGTGACCTCATCTGCGTTTACATTATGAATGGTGCAAACTGGAATACACTTACCACACTTAATACAAGCATCGCTTGTCTCACTAAAATTAAAAAGTTCTTCTAATTGTTTACTCATCTCTACACCGTTTTTGAAAATGTTTTAGAACTTGTTGCATGACGTTTCATGTAGGCATCAAAAGGCATGGCAATGTTGCGGATAAGAAGCGTTCCTGTTTCAGAACACTCTATGTGATTTTCATCCATAGTTAAGAGTTCTTCTTCTGCAAAAGGCTTAAGCGCTTCAATAGCATCTGCGAAATATGTTTTAAATTCTATATTATATAGCTTTTCAAATCTTCTTATGTCAAGTTTGAAGTTGCTCATAAGCTCCATGATAACATATTGGCGAATCTGATCATCTGCGTTTAGCACTACTCCACGCTCAAATGGTAGTTTTCCTGCTTCAATGGCCGCCTCATATTCGTCCATATCTTTAAAATTTTGGTTATAGCTGTCAACGCCCTCGCCTATAGAAGTAAGTCCGACACCGATTAAATCTGCGCCGCCTTTTGTTGTGTAGCCTTGAAAGTTTCTATGCAACTCCCCTTTTTCTATGGCTTTAAAAAGCTCATCTTCAGGTTTTGCAAAGTGATCCATACCTATCATTTTATAACCGTTAGAAGTTAAAAAATCTATGGTGTATTGCATAATATGGAGCTTCTCATCAGGAAGCGGCAGTGTTGTCTCATCTATTTTACGCATAGTTTTTTTCAACCATGGAACATGAGCATAATTAAACACCGCGAATCTGTCGGGATTCAGCGTCAGTGCTAGGGTCAAAGTCTCTTTAAAAGTTTCCAAAGTCTGGAATGGAAGGCCGTAAATAAGGTCAACATTAACCGAATGCATATTGTATTTTCTCGCCAAATCCATCGCCGCTTTTGTCATCTCATAAGGCTGAACTCTATGCACCGCAATCTGAACCTTTTCATTAAAATCCTGAATCCCAAAACTTACGCGGTTAAAACCTGCCTGACTCATAACTTTCATCTGTTCTTCGTTGATGTGACGAGGGTCAATCTCACAGCTTATTTCCGCATCTTTTACAAAGTTGGGGAAGTACGATTTAATTGCTTCTATAATCTCTTTTAATTGAGGCGCAGAAAAAAATGTTGGTGTTCCGCCGCCAAAGTGCATCTGAATCACTTGGCGTTTACAGTCCAAATGCTTAGATAGAATGTCAAGCTCGCGTTTGAGATACTCCATATAACGAAGCATTTTGTCCTCTTTAGAAGTAAAGACCACACTACAACCACAAAAGTAGCAGGCGTTGCGGCAAAAAGGAAGATGAAAATAAAGACTCAAAGGACGAGTTGCATCTTGATTTTGAAGTTTATTGATGTAAGTGTCGTAAGCATATGAGTCACTAAATTCCAAGGCTGTTGGATAACTTGTATAACGCGGCCCCGGTTTGGAGTACTTTGTATATTTTGCAAAATCGAGCATTTTTTATCCTTAAGTCTTCTAAAATAAAATATTTTTATCTTCGCGCATGAGACCCTGAATCAAGTTCAGGGTGACGGGTTATGACACACCGCTTCACCGTCATTTCGCGCTGTTTCACCGTCATTTTGCGCTGTTTCGCCGTCATTTTGCGCTGTTTCGCCGTCATTCCGCACTTGATGCGGAATCTCCGTTGGTAAAATAATATGACACAAAGCGCGATTATCCCTAAACTTAACTAATAAACGAATAAATTTTACTGAACAAATGTTCCGGCTAATTTTTGATACACCTCACTGCCCTCTAAAAGTTCTGCATGTGTTCCGCTTGCCACAATCTTGCCTTTTTGCAATACTAAAATTTTATCGGCATGTTCGATTGTGCTAAGTCTGTGGGCGATTGTGATGGTGATTTTATCTTTTGTGTACGCATCAAGTGCCTGTTGAATGCGTTTTTCGCTCTCATTGTCGAGCGCTGATGTTGCCTCATCAAAAAGAATGAGTGAGGAGTGCTTGTATATGGCTCTAGCAATGGCTAAACGCTGTCTTTGACCTCCTGAGAGATTCACACCGAACTCTTCCATTTGTGTGTAAATTCCATCTTTGAGTGAGGCGACAAATTCACTTGCATCCGCAAGAGCGAGTGCTTCATAAACTTTTTGCTCATCTATATCTTGTCCATAAGCGACATTCGCCGCAAGAGTGTCTTGAAAAATATAAATGCGCTGAGAAACTAAAGAGATATGATGCTTGAGTGAGCTGTTTTCATACTCTTTGATGTTACGTCCATTTATGAACAAATTCCCACTCTGAGGATCATAAAAACGCAAAATCATATTAATAAAAGTAGATTTTCCACCGCCGCTGTCACCTACAAGAGCAATGTTTTCCCCTTGTTTAATGGAGAGGGAAATATCGTCTAAAAGGTTGTAGCCACTGTATTCGAGGACAACATTTTTGTACTCTATACTGGTGATATCTTCATCAAGAATTTTTGTGCCATTGAGTATGCGATTTTGTGTGTCGAGGACTTCAAAAACCCTCTCACTCGCCGCCACTGCATCTTGAATTTTAGAGTAGATGGAACCAATGCGGCGAACTGGCTGAAACACAAGCCCGACCGCTGTTAAAAACGCGGTAAATTCCCCAACACTCATACGTCCATCGTACACTTCTTTACCACCGACAAAAATCACTGCGGCAAGTCCTGCCGCACCAATAATCTCCATAAGCGGAGAGACAATTTCACCCACATATACCGCTTTCATATTTATCTTAAAAAACTGCCAATTTTGTACACTAAAACGCTGCGTTTCATACTTTTCACTTGCGTTTGCTTTAATGATTTCGGAGTTGTTAAAAACCTCTGTCAAACGCGTTACCACATCTGCGTTTTTTGCCTGAGAACGGTGCGAATATTTTTTAAGTTTTTTGGCAATAAGAATTAAAGGATAAATAACTAAAGGTACAACAATAAGCGAATAAAACGCAAGTAAACTGTTGAGATAAATCACATAACCCACAAGTCCAAAAACAGTTAAAACCTCACGAAAGAGTTCGGGGAGCATGTTTGAAACAAAATACTGAATGCGCCCAATATCGTTGGTGACACGAGAAATAAGCTCTCCGCTTCTGTTTTTGTATAAAAACTCCATATCTAGACTTATGATTTTGCCTAACAAAAGTTCCCGAAACCGTGTCACGATATGCAGGCCGATATAATTCATATAAACTGACTGCACATAACGTCCTACTGCTTTGACAAAGTAAATAGCTATAAGACCAAGGGGAATGAGATAAAGCATCTCCTCTTTTTTGGCAATGAACATATCGTCCATAAGCGGCTTCATAATATGTGCCGTTGCCATGGTTGCAGCGACTGTTAAAATAATGCCAAAAAGGACAAAAGAGTACTGCGTTTTATACTCTTTAATGTAAGGCCAGTAGCGTTTAAAAATCTGTTTCAAATATTTTCCTGTTTCTTAATCATGAGATTGTATCAAGTATTGTGTAACTGCCAAAGAGGCTTTGTAGTACTCTTGGCATTTTTGCTGGTTTGGAGTTGTTGCTTTTCCCGCTTCAAAACCGCCATCTTGGCTCATTATAACACCTGCATCATTAAACCCGCAATGCAGAACATTATCATCAAGTAAATTTGTTCCTATTGCCGTGTAATTTGCCTCACTCAAAGTGAGATTGTAAAGTGTCGGGAAAATATCTTTGTGTGAAGAAGCAATAGAAGTATTGATTGTGTTCTTAGGCTTGAGATATTCCGGCAAGTAGAGATAAAAAGGAACTTTTTTTGTTTGCGTAAAATGATTTTCATAACGCATATTTCCCTCTATGGTGTTGTTATCGGCTGTAAACGCAACGACGGTATTTTTAGCAAGTGCCGAACCTTTAATATTATCTAAAAACTCTCCTGCCATATCTACTGCGTACGCATAATCCTTAAAACGCTGCTGTATTAAAGGAATGTCACTTGTAATATGTGCTCGTAAATCCTCTGAGATTTCCAGTCTGTTGGATTTGTAATCCGTTGGAATTTTGTACGGCGGATGGTTGTTTGTAGTAAGCACAAAAATAAATTGCGGTGCTGTTGCGTTTGCAAGTTTTTGCTCGATGTATTTATATAAGTAGCCATCAAAAACACCCCAATCATGGGAAATATCTGCAATATTTTCGCCTAAAGCATTGGCGATAGTTCCCTTTCCTGCCGCAGAGTCAAAGCCTTGTTTGAGGGCAAAACTTCCTATATTTCTCCAAGACAAATCACCGCCATACACAAACGTGGTTTCATATCCTGCGTTTTGATAAACCTTTGCACTCGCTTGTCTAAAAGAGGTATTTATGTATTCACTTTGTGCGAATGAGGTCGATTCCGGACGTGCCGTAATATTTAAAAGTACAGGTTCTAAAGAGACGATTGTTCCATTGGAAGCAGAAATAAAATTGCTAAAAATCGTATCTTCTTCAAAGTGTTTTTTCATCCTTCCCATAATGTTAAAACTCTCACTCTGATAGTCCAAAAGCGGCATTCCAAAACTCTCAACCATCACAACAACAACATGAGGCGGCTGCTCTTTTAAAAGTTTATTTGGCTGCGTTTTATAGTTTAAGTTGGCAAGTAAATTTTCTCTGTTTATCTCCTGCGTTTGCTTATGAACTTCAAAAGCTTTGTCTATATTTGCACTGTAACCTACTCTCTTTATAAGGTCATAATTGCCGGCCTTGCTCTTAGAATACTGCTCATACGAGTTAATCATAGCATACGCGGAAGTCTGAGGAAGTTTGTTAATAAAAGGGTTTGCGCTCACATCCTGAATATTATAGGCAAGTGGAAATATACCGACAGAACCGCGTCCCAAAAGTGCAACTAAGACAATAAGTGAAAGAAAAAAAACAAGTTGCTTAGGAACATTCCATGATGGAGTAAAACTCTCTTGTGGCTTTATAATTTTAAAAACCAAAAAGCCTAAAGATGCAAAATACACAAGTAATAAAAAGACAAAAAGCGGCACATTATAATTTGCAAACGCAGTGTTAATCAGAGCCTGCGTATCATCATCAAACACCCCAAAAATCATAAGCGTAGCATGCTCGCCGAAGTAAGAAAGATAGACCAAGTCCATGAGCGTAATGAGCGTTAAAACAATGAGAAAAAATAGAAAATAGACCCTAAAAAAACGGTACAGATATTTCTGTAAAAACTTGAGATTTAATAACCAGATAATAAAAACTAAAAGAATCGCAAGAAAATTAATGTAGGACACAATGCTCGTATCAAGCCGCACACCGAGCCAAAACGCAGATAAAGTCTCTGCCGCATCGTACGAAAAAGTGTTGCTGTATGCCACAAAAATATAAAGCCGAACCAATGACATGAGTCCTAAAACGACCAAAAAAAGCTTCAAAAACGAGTAAAGAAGGTTGAAAAGAAATGAAAAATGATTATTTATTTGCATGGCAAATTATACCTTTTTAATCATACTTTTTGTAGAATAACACACTTTTGAAAAAGGCTAAAGATGAAAAAACGCATATTGGTTACGGGTGGAGCTGGATTTGTAGGCTCACATCTATGTGAAAAACTCGCACAAAATCCAGAGTATGATGTTTACTCACTCGACAACTATTTTACCGGCTCTAAAGCTAACCATGTTGCTCATGTTACTTACATAGAAGGCCTTACTGCAGACATTGACAAGCTTGTTACCTTTGCTCCTGATATGGTTTATCATCTTGGTGAATATTCAAGAGTTGAGCAGAGTTTTGATGATATTGAAAAAGTATGGAAGTTCAATAAAGACGGTATTTTTGCTGTTTTAGAATTTGTCCGCAAAGCTGGCTGCAAGATACTCTATGCGGGAAGCAGCACAAAATTTGGAGACGGTGGGCTTGGAAGAAGTGCCAGCCCATATGCATGGACAAAAGCCACAAATACCGAACTTGTCATGAACTACGGAGCATGGTTTAATGTCCCTTATGCGATTACCTATTTTTACAATGTTTATGGGTCAAGAGAAATTCAGACTGGTAAATATGCCACACTTATAGCTCTCTTCAAAGAAAAAATGAAAAACAACGAACCACTAACCATCGTGAGTCCAGGCGCACAAAAAAGAAACTTCACGCACATAGATGACATCATAAACGGTCTCATTCTTGTCGGCGAAAATGGTTACGGTGATGAATTTGGCATAGGTTCGCCAGAAGCATACAGCATCAAAGAAATCGCAGAGATGTTTGGCGGAAAAATCGAGATGCTTCCAGAGCGCAAAGGCAACAGAATGACAGCCGATGTAGTCACCTCAAAAACCGAAGCACTCGGATGGAAACCGACTCGGACTATTGGAGAATATATTCAAGAGCAGAGAGTAAACAATTGGAAGTAAAGCAACCAACTGCCCTCATTTGTCTCTCTCACCACATTGGCGGAATGGAGCTTGCCGCTACAAAACTTGCCAAAGTTTTGAGTACTTACACTGACCTTACTTACATCATTAAAGAAAATACATTTATCCATAAAGAGTGCAGACAAAACCCTGATTATAGTGCGCTTAGCTATAAAACTATCAATTTCAGCACAACTTTAATGAGTCCATCTATTATCTTTGGTGTAAGAAAAATTCTCCAGGATAAAAATATAAAAAATGTCATTTTTGTCGGGGCTTCTGAAATGAAGTCTCTTTATTTTGCTTTTTTGGGTCTAGATATAAATCTTATTGTAAGACACGGAACTATCAAGTCTCGCCCTAAAAAAGATTGGTTTCATACTCTTGTTTA
>Ga0154590_1036_pt2 | contig 13527 bp, 15 predicted proteins | sample RifGroF2_FD_116019 | JGI IMG/M metagenome (GOLD analysis project Ga0154590, IMG submission 116019) | Sulfurimonas sp. GWF2_37_8 | reverse complement strand
CTGTAGGTATCTACTCTGATATCTTTGTCTTCAATAACGATGTTGATATCATCATCAATCTCAGGTGAAACCATGACGGAAGAAAAAGATGTGTGGCGTTTTGCGTTTGAGTCAAATGGAGAGATGCGGACAAGTCTGTGGATGCCGTTTTCTACTTTGAGATATCCATAAGCATTTTCACCTTTTATGAGGATAGTGGCATCTTTGATACCTGCTTCTTCTCCATTTTGGTAGTCAAGAACTTCTACACCAAATCCGCGTCTCTCAGCAAAACGTTTATACATACGCAGAAGCATTGAAGCCCAGTCTTGGGATTCTGTACCTCCTGCCCCTGGATGGATAGAGAGGATTGCGTTATTGGCATCCGTTTCTCCACTCAGCAGTACGCTTATTTCCATATTGCGAATAGAATCTTGCAATGATGCTGCATCAGCAAAAAGAAGTTCGATAGACTCTTCATCATTTTCTTCTTTTGCAATTTCATAAAGTTCGAGAGCATCATCTAGTGCATTTTTAGCCACTAAATATTTGTCGAGTTTTCTTTGGAGTTGCGTTTTCTCTTTTTGCACTACAGCTGCGTTTGCGGCATCGTTCCAAAATTCTTGATCATTTTCAAGTGCGACTATCTCAGCGACTCTTTTTTTGATTTTTTCAGGCTCTATAACGTCTGTAATATTTGCCATTTTGATAGAAGTATTTTTTAAAAGTTCTGTATATTCGTAGTTATCCATATAATTTATCCAATAGTGTATAATTGCGATTATATTATATATGGACTTAAAATGAAGATTATCACATGCCCTTTGGAGCTCAAAGAGTGTTTAAAAAATACCCATAAATCTATCGGCTTTGTCCCAACAATGGGTGCTTTACACGAGGGACACATCTCACTTATCAAAAAAGCAAAAAGAGAAAATGAACTTCTAGTTGTATCGATTTTTTTAAATCCGACACAGTTTCTTAAGGGTGAAGATTTAGATAAATATCCAAAAAAAGATGAAGCAGATAAAAAAATATGCCAGCTTGGCGGCGTAGATATTTTGTTTTTTCCTCAGATAAGTGATATGTATGGATGTGATGAAGTCTCACTTTTAGCCCCAAAAGTACGTGGTTTTGTCCTTGAGGGAGCAAGCAGACCAGGACATTTTAATGGTGTTTTGACGGTTGTGATGAAACTTTTAAATATTGTAAATCCAACACGGGCATATTTCGGAAAAAAAGATGCGCAGCAGCTCAATCTTATCACTTTGATGGTCAAACAACTTTTTATGAGTGTAGAGATAATCCCTGTAGATACACTCAGAGATACAGACGGTTTGGCTTTAAGCAGCCGAAACGCTTATCTAAGTTCATCGGAGAAAAAAGATGCGCTCAAAATTCCTTTTTCACTTTATATCGCTTCAAAAATGGTGAGCAAAAATATTTTGAGTGTCAAAGAGATAACAAACGCAATGCGTGAACATCTTGCACCTTTGGAGATATCTTATGTGGAGATTGTAAACCGTGAGTTTGAGTCTATCAAAAATATAGAACTCAAAAATACGATTATTCTTGTTGAGGCAAAAGTAGGGGAGACGAGGTTACTCGATAATATTTGGCTTTAGATAGCCATCTTCTACCAAAATATCTACAGCAGCTTTAAAGACTGGTACAGATGTCAAAGAGGCAAATTGACTTGATTGCGGTTTGATAACTATAACGCCGATGGTGTATTTATTGGTATCATCATTCGCAAAGCCCATAAACGCAGTGTTGTATTTTCGGACATATTTTCCGTCTTCAACGATGTGCGCCGTACCTGTTTTGCCACCGACCTCCAGACCTGGAGTTATCGCTTTTACACCTGTTCCTTGGTTTACGGTTTTTATAAGTATCTCTTTAACTCTTTGTGCCGTAGCGGGTTTGATTACCTGTATAGCTTCTTCATCAACTATAGGAATATTGCGACCATGTTCATCTATAAAATTATTGACAATTTTTGGTGTCACTATTTTGCCGTTGTTATCAAAAGCACTATAGGCACGTAGAAGTTGCATAAGGTTTGCTTTCATACCATATCCATAAGAACAGGTACCTCTATAGATATCGTTATCAAGTCTTTTGGGACTTGGTATAGAGCCGGTACGTTCATAGATCAAGTCCGGTGTGCTGCGTTTTGAGAAACCAAAATCCTGAAGTCCTTGGTGAAACTCGTGTCCTGACATTTTTTGGGCAAGCTGGGAGATACCGATGTTGGATGAGTGAATGATGACATCTTCAGCGCTCAGCATACCAAACTTATGTTCATCAGTAATAACTTTGTTACCGAGTTGAAATCTACCATTGTAGCCATTAACCATCTCATACGGGCTGATGCGTCCTTTATCTAAAAGGATAGAAAAGGTAATAACCTTGACAACACTTCCTGGTTCAAATGAGTATTCAGTCACACCTGAATTGAGCGCTTGATAATCTTGCGGCTGGATGCTTTTTGGCATAAATCTGTTTGAGCTTGCAATTGAGAGGATTTTGCCATCTTTTGGATTCATGATAGCTATCATTATTTGTGTAGCATCAAGTTTTGTTCTCATGTTGTCAAGCATTCGTTCTATTTTTATTTGCAAAGCTACAGGAATAGTAAGTTTGATGTCCAGACCGTTAATCTCAGGCTTAGTGAAGCTGTTCTTATTGAGAATGATATAGCTGTTTACATCTCTTGGACCTTGGCTTGACCCATCTTGTCTGGCGGAGAGCTCAACATCAAATCTTTTTTCCAGTCCTTTGATGCCTCGAATACGAGTGTAACCATTATCTTCCAATTTGTGGGAATATCCTATGACGGGAGTAAGCAAATCCCCATAAGGATATTCTCTACTCTCCCCACTCTCAAGAATACTTAGACCATGAAGCATTCGCATACCTGTACGAGGATTTTTTCTCTCGATAAATACCTTATAGTCTCGAAGGTCGTATGCAAGTTTTTTGAGGTACTGCGCCTGTATCTCAGGGATAAGATAACTCAGAACTACGACACCTTTTTTTTGATCAAGTTTTTTTCGTATCTCTTGCGCATCAATCCCAGAATAGATACTAAAAAGTTCGATAAAGAGTTCCCTTTTTTCTGGGTCGATATAGTGTGTGTTGACAACTGCTTTATAAAGTTTTATCGTTGTAGCGACATGAAATCCATCGGCACTGATAATGCTTCCTCTGGCGGCTTTTGAACTATCGCTTGTATAAAGTGAAGGCAAATCGCGAGATTTGAGTACATTGAGCAGCATAACTGCTAAAAAAATAAAAAATCCAAATCCTATTAGAGAATAAAGAAGAAGTATTTTTTTACTTTTATTTTGGTTTAGCATAATGTATGGGTACTTTTATTTTTTAATGAAGATTATAGTCAGAATGAACTTAATAAAAGCGCTCAGAATAAAAAAGAGGATAGAAAAATTTTATAGCTGTGTTCTTCCAAGCTCTTTATATGCGTTGAGCGCTTTATTGCGGATTTCTAGCATGAGTTTCATACTTGTCTCTGCTTTACCTATAGCAAGTGCCGCTTGATGCAGGTCTTTTACCTGTCCAGTTGCCATGTCAGCTATGGCTTTTTCGCTGTTTACTTGAAGTTCATTTGTTTCATTGAGTGCTGATTTTAAGTGTTCACTAAACGCTGCACCGCTATCTACTTCAGCTATGCTTTTTTGCTTTAAAAGGTCCGAGGAAGAGATTCCTTGTATGTTGCCAATATTATTCATAATCTACTCTTCTTATTGAAATAACGAAATGGCATTGTTCGCCATATCTTTTGAACTCTCAAACGCAGCTACATTTGCTTGGTATGAGCGTGTTGCTTCTACTAAATCGGCCATTTCTACAACAGGATTAATATTTGGATATGCAACATAGCCATTTGCGTCTGCATCTGGATGCGCAGGGTCAAATTTTAACTTTGGTTCTCTGTCATCACGGGAGATTTTGTCCACTAAAACGCTCATGATGGCAGGATTGACTTTTTTGCCAAACGTGCCTTCTTGAAGCGGGTCTTCGTATTTTGCGCTTTGTGTACTTTCACCCAGAGCTTTGTTATAGTATTCATTAAAGTCTATGGCTTTAAAAACAACTTCTTGTCGTCTGTAAGGTCCGCCTTCTTCGGTACGTGTTGTTTGTGCGTTGGCAATATTGCTTGAAATGGTGTTGACACGTACTCTTTGAGCAGATAAACCGTAACCTGAAATGTCAAAGCTGTTTAAAAATTGAGACATTTTTTATCCTTAACTTGTTTTACTTGAAGCATCAATGACACTTTTAAAAATATTGGCATCTTTTTTATTTGCCTGAATGAGTGCGTTAAACATCACTGCGTTTTTGCTCATCTCTGTTGTTTCAACATCCAAATCCACACTGTTCCCGTCATTTCTTGCCATATGTCCATCTCTAAAAAAAAGCGTTGGTTTTGTGCTGTTTTTTACATCTTGAAGGGGCAAATGATTTGCGTTTGTCTGTGCCAGATCTAGTTGCAGACTTTTTTCATTTAAGGCATCTGCTTTTTTCGCAAGCAGGGCATCCTGAAAACTTATGTCACGCGGTCTATAAAAAGGAGTGTCTGCGTTTGCAATATTTGAAGCTATCATATCTTGACGCGCCGCTCTAAAGTCAAGCGCATCTTTTATGAGAGAATGCGTACGAGAAATTTCAATACCCACGAGAGACTCCTTTTTTTGTAATTGTGAAGTGTAAGCATTTTTAGTTCCATATTTGCCATTTCTTTTGTGCTATAATTTGTGAAAATAACGCTAGGAGATGCTTTATGGGTGTTTTAAAATTAGAAGATTTACCGCATTATACGTATGATGACTATAAAAAATGGGAAGGCAATGACTGGGAGCTCATATATGGACAAGCCTATGCTATGAGCCCGGCACCGATGATAAAGCATCAATCGGTAAGTAACAATATCGCGTGGGAGTTGAAAAATATTTTTCAAAACTGCAAGCATTGTCAAACGCTTTTGCCCGTAGATTGGAAAATATCTGAAGATACCGTAGTTCAGCCTGACAACTCCGTCATTTGCCATACTCCGGCAAATGAAGCTTACATCACTAAAGCACCAAGAATCATCTTTGAAGTTCTCTCAAAAAGTACAGCAAAAAAAGACAAAGAACTCAAATACAGACTCTATGAGCAAGAAGGTGTTTTGTACTATATCATAGTAGATACAGAAGAAGAGATAGCAAAAGTGTATGAGCTAGTCAATGGAAGATACATCAAAGTATGTGATGCAAGTGACGAGAGCGTAGAGTTCAAGATAAAAGAGTGTCAAATGTCCGTGAATTTCGATTTTTCAAAAATTTGGAGTTAATGGACTTTATCGTTTCTTCAATAATTATTTTAAATTTTTTTTAGTTTTGTACAATATTTATCACATTTTTATCTAAATGCTATGTTTTAAGCAAGCATTTAGAAATAGTGGTAGATAATCTGTTTAAGGTTACCAGTGTAATCCAAATTTTTTAATTTACGAGGAGTTCTTTATGAAAAGAGCTGGTTTTACTATGATCGAATTGATCTTTGTTATCGTTATTTTAGGTATTTTAGCTGCGGTTGCTATTCCGAAATTGGCTGCGACGAGAACGGATGCGGCGGCTAGTGCAGCGTTGGCTAATTATAATACTGCACTTACTGATGTTCAGACTTATGCTGTTGCTCAAGGCTCTATACCTACTAACTTAATTGATGCAACTACTGCATCAACTGCTATTGTGGCAAATGGAACAGGCATAGATATTAAATCAAGTACAACGATATGTGCTAATATTGCTAGAACATCCGACACGTCGGTGACTGTGTCTTCTGGAGCAGGTGTTGCTGATGCTAAGTGTGCTCTAGTGGTTGCAAATTATAAACTTGGTGCAATAACTGTTGTTGGTACAGCTGTAGCTCGTTAATTTTTTCCTTTCCTCGTTCCACCTCTTGAGGTGGAATGCATACTAAATTCACTGCTCCTCAAAAACTTCCCAAACTTTTAACCTAAATAATTCAAAATCATGTTACCATGACAAATAGAATTACACTACTAAGAAAGAGAAAATTATGGAAAAAAATAAACATGCATTCACGATGATTGAGATGGTATTTGTGATTGTGGTATTGGGTATTTTAGCATCCATCGCAATGCCTAGACTTGCGGCAACACGAACAGATGCCGAGATAACAAAAGGACGTGCGGATATAGCTTCTATTCGTTCAGCTATTGTGACTGAGAGACAAGCCAGACTTATAAAGGGGGAGAGTTCATTTATAGCACTTGGTACTGGTACAGGACAAATAAATTCTGGTGGGCTTTTTGGGGGAATTTTGATGTATCCTCTTGCAGCTTCTAGCGGAAATAATGGCTGGAGTTCCGCTGATCAAGAGGCAGGTGTTTATGTGTACAAAGTCTCCGGAAGTAGCAATACATTCACTTATACACCTACAAATGGGAAATTTTTATGTACTGATGGTACTGAATGTACAAAATTAACTAATTAAATATTAGAGGACAGTTTGTATTTTTATGAAGTAGCCATCCTCTCTTCCCCTCTTTCTCATCTCACTTACAAATCTCCTAGAGATATACAAATAGGGCAGATGGTTCATGTCACTTTACGGGGGAAAACGCAGCGAGCAGTTATTCTCTCTTGCGTTTTAGAACCTGCGTTTACTACTCAAGAAATTGTAGAAGTGCGTGATTTTTATTATTCTCCTAAGCAAATTGAGCTTGCGCGTTTTATCTCTAGTTACTACTTTGCTTCACTTGGTGAGGCGATTGGTTTGATGGTGGCTTTTAGTTCGGAGATCCTGAATCAAGTTCGGCACCCCGAGGGCATTTCTTTTAGGGCAGATGACGAACACAACCGCCATTCTGAACTTGATTCAGAATCTAAACTCAAACTCTCAACCAAACAAGAAAAAGCCTTTGCGTTTTTACAAAAGTATAAAGTTTCCCTTCTTTTTGGTGACACAGGAAGTGGAAAAACAGAAATCTATATGAAGTATTTTGAGTTTGTGATAACTCAGGGTAAACGCAGCATATTTTTGATGCCAGAAATCTCTTTGACTCCGCAGATGAATCAGCGTTTAGAAGCGCATTTCGGTGAGAAAGTTGTTATGTGGCATTCCAAACTTACACCGCTGCAAAAGAAAAAAGCGATGGCAAAAATCTATAGCGGTGAAGCAAAAATCATCGCTGGACCGCGCTCAGCACTTTTTTTGCCTATAAAGAATCTTGGGCTTATCGTAGTGGATGAAGAACATGATGACAGTTATAAATCTTCGTCACGCCCCCGCTATAACGCACGCGATATCGCTATCTATATGGGTAAGATATACGGTGTTCCCGTTGTGCTTGGAAGTGCTACACCTTCTTTAAGCAGCTATGTGAAGTTTCCTCATGTAAGACTCAAAGGCGGGCATTATCGTAGCAACAAAACTTTTATGTATGAAAAAAGCGCAGAGACACTTTCGCCTTTGATACTGCAAAATCTCAAAATTACGCTTGATAAAAAAGAGCAAAGTATCGTTTTCTTACCGACACGAGCAAACTTCAAATATCTTATTTGTGGAGATTGCGGTCATACTTATGAATGCGTTTTTTGTTCTATCGGCATGAGTGTCCATCAAAAGTCTCATGCCCTGAAATGCCACTATTGCAACTATACGCAGGCGATACCGCAGGTATGTAGCTCATGTGGCAGTACACATCTTACCAGTTCGCGTTTGGGAACAGCCGAAGCGGTCAAAAATATAGCCGAAGTGCTCTCAAACGCAAGAGTAGAACAGTTTGATAGAGATGTCATCACGACCTCCGCAAAACTCAAAAAAGCACTCGCAAGATTTAATGACAATGAGACAGATATCCTTGTTGGAACGCAGATGTTAGGCAAAGGTCATGATTATCATGGAGTGACTTTGGCAGTAGTTCTTGGAATGGACAATATGCTTAACATGAGCGACTACCGCGCGCGTGAAAAAGCTTTGGCTTCACTGATACAAGTAGCAGGAAGAAGCGGTCGAGCGAAGGATGCCAAAGTTATTATTCAGAGTTTCAATGAAGATTTTTTTGCAGCTTATTTGGAGGACTATGAAGGTTTTTTAGAAGAGGAAAAAAGATTTCGTCAAGGCTTGTATCCGCCGTATAAGAAACTTTGCCGCGTTTTATTTGCTCACAAAAACGGCTTAAAAACGCAAGAACAGATGTTCATAATGCAAGAAAAACTTTCTCACATGAGCGGTATAGAGATTGTTGGATATGGCAAATGCGCTATTGAACGCATGGCAGACAAATACAGGTTTGAGATATTACTGCGTTCAGACAAAAGCACAGACTTGATTCGGGCGATAAATATGTGCAGAGTAGATTTAGCAGAGATAGACATGGACCCCATAGAGTTTGGGTAAAACGCAGTAGCTTCAACTCCACAGGGTGATTTGATTAGCCTCTTATTAAGCTTTCCTGATTATCAAAAAACCAGTAAAACGCCATCATCATTCCCGGTGTTTTTTTATAGCTCTCATCAAACATAAAAATTTTGGCTTCATGGAGTGGTATGTAAACTACCTCGATATCTTCATCATGGATACCGCCACCTTCACTTACTTGCATGGAACTGTCACATTTGGCAAAGTAAAGTGTTTGTTTTGCGCCTGAGATGCCTACACTTGTGTAAAACGCAGTCACTTTTGTAATGCCCTCAAGCGGAACATCATAACCGCACTCTTCAAAAATTTCTTCTTTGGCAATTTGAACTTTTGAAGCCTTTTTGTCAACAATTCCAGCACAAAGTTCGTAGGTATAACCGTCTATTTTGTGTGTGTTGAGAACTGTCACGCGAAGCTGTTTTACGGCTATAAAAGCTTCTTTTTCGCTATGCCATAAAAGGATGGAGACACTGTCATGAGAGATGACGGCTTCCCATGTTTTTTGTATATTTTTTTGGGTGTAGTGTATTTTGATAGGTTTTATATAATTTGGTTGTGTGAGTTTTGTTATAAGATCTATTTTAGCCATTATGCCTCATCAGGCTCTTCCTCTGAGGGATGCGCTTCATTGTAAAAATAACATTTTGCTCGTGTTTTTCTAGGTTTTTGATATTCAGGTTTATCGTTGAGATGCGCTTGTATGCTTTTATTATACTCCTCTGAGAGACGATTAAACGCAGCTTTTTCTTTGCCTTGGAGGTTAAGTGTAGCTACTTGAACGACACTTAAAGGATTGAGTGCGACCCCTTTTTTTCTGAGTTCAAAGTGCAGGTGTGGACCAGTAGAGCGACCGGTATTACCTACATAAGCGATAATCTCACCTTTTTTGATTTTTCTCCCTTTGTTGATACCTTTTTTAAAGGATTTAAGGTGTGCATAACGCGTCTCAAAGCCATCAGCATGAGTGATACGGATAAGATTGCCATAAGCACCTGCGTTTGCAGCATAGTTTATATAACCATCACCAGCCGCCATAACAGGAGTTCCTGGTCTTGCAGCATAGTCCACGCCGAGGTGCGCTTTCCATTTTTTGAGTATAGGATGGAAGCGACTTTTTGTAAAAGTAGATGAGATTCTTGCTCCAGAAACAGGACGACCGAGTAAAAACTCTTCTATCTGCGAAGCTTTTTCATCGTAATATTTACCATCTTCGTTGAGGTAAATATAATTTTTTTTGCCGCTTAACTCTACCATCGCGGCTTTGAGACTTGGCATAGAAAAGGGTTTGCCGAGGCGATATTTTTGCTCATAAATCATCACAAGCGTATCGCCTGGTTTGATGCCACTTTTGAAGTTTAAAGAGTTTTTGAAGCTTGTCATAAATATTTGTGCGAGTTTTTTCGAGCCTGTTTCTCTTACTATATCCGCAATAGGAGACTGTTTCATAATGACAGAAAAGGTCTCTGTTTGGTTGATGAGAATGATAGGAATTGCTTCAAATTTGTATGAACCGTCTTCTTTGTAGATATGGATTTGAAGTTCATCATTGAGAGGCAAAAGCACCTGCTCAATCTCTCCTTTGGCATTTTTGGAAATTTGATAGTTTACCCCTGCAAGAAGTTCTTCGGTGAGTCTTTGGTCCTCTACATCAAGGTTATAGTAGAGTTCTTTGGTAGGAAGTTTGTTTTTTTCTAAAAATACAAGGTAAGTTTCGCCATTTATCCAACGGTATCGTTCAACTTCAGAACCAAAAAGTGAAACATACAATAAGATAAGGAGAAAAAAACGTAGCATAAAGATAATCCTGAAATAAATTATTTGCAAACTCTATCAAAACTTGGCTTAGTCTGAGGTTTGTTTGATATAATCGCAGAATATTAATTTAAAGAAGAGTCATGAAAAAAATATTTTTGATGTTTGTCGTCGCACTCCAAATGAATGCGGCAATGCTTACCTTGCCTGTAACAGCAATCGATGAAGATGCATCGATTGCTACTGTAAAAATTGAGAAAATTGACGTTGGGATGAGTGGATTTATCATCCATCAAATAGCCCCAGACCATAACAGTATCTTAAAAAATGTTGTTGTAACTTCTTATGATGCAACAAGCAAAAAAGCGACACTTTTGATGAGTGACTATGATGCACTACGAAATAATGCCCTTCCAAAAGGTGAGTGGAAAGTAAAGGTTGGAGATAACGTTATCCTTGCGTTTGGATACGATAGAGCTCTTTTGCTTGCTCCAAGTGAAGAGATATTTTACAAACTTTCAAAAAGTGTAAAGATACAGTGGATACACCCTGATATTTTTGCAACAATGCTCTCATTTGAGGGACATCCTACACCACAAAAAGAGGACTTTGATCTTTTCACTACGGCGGCTTCCGTAGGACTTATCTTTCTCTATCTTGATGAGAAGGTATATACCATCGATGCAAAAAGTTTTGTGATTTTAAATATCGCGGATGCACCGCTCATTCAAGATAATGAAGTGTTGCCTTTTTATACAAGAGTCGAAAAAATCGAACAGGCGTGGTGGGGATGGTTTGGCGGAGGAAGCTCACACATGAGCGACTACGCACCACATTATTATGAACTATTGATAGAACACAATCCACGCAATAAAGTTTTGTATGAAATTATAAAAAAGCAGGGTGAAAAATTTCACTATCTGCTTAATGATTTTGATTTTAAGGAGTAACAAGTGCTAGATTCTCAACATATACAACATTTCACTTCTATCGTCGGAGCTGAAAATATTTTTAGCGACAAGGCGCATCTTATAGCCTACTCTTATGATGCGACAAGAGAACATTTTGAGCCGGATTCGGTTATTTTTCCAAGAGATGAAGCGGATATCAGCAAGATTTTGAAATACTGCAACGAACATCGTATCGTTATCGTACCTCGTGGAGCAGGCAGCGGTTTTACAGGTGGCGCACTTCCGAGTTCTGGAGGGATTGTTCTTGCTATGGAAAAACATATGAACAAAATCCTCGAAATCGATATGAAAAACATGGTGGCAGTTGTGCAACCGGGTGTTATAAACATGGATTTGCAGCGCGCGGTTGAAGAGCTTGGGTTGTTTTATCCGCCGGACCCTGCGAGTCAAGAGTATTCAACAATAGGCGGTAATGTCAGTGAAAACGCAGGCGGTATGCGCGCTGCAAAATACGGCATTACAAAAGATTATGTCATGGCAACGCGTGCGGTTTTACCAAATGGGGACATTATAAAAGCTGGAAAACGCACCATTAAAGATGTTGCCGGTTATAACATTAGCGGTATTTTGATTGCTTCTGAGGGAACTTTGGCGGTTCTCTCAGAAATTACGCTTAAGCTTATTCCAAAACCAAAGATGACAAAAACTGCGATGGGGATTTTCCCAACCGTACATCTAGCAATGGAAGCGGTTTACAAAACTATGGCAAGTGGTATCACACCTGTAGCCATGGAGTTTTTAGATAATCTCACGATTCGCGCAGTTGAGCAGACTTTTCATAAAGGGCTTCCTGTAGATGCAGGCGCTTTGCTTGTAACGGATGTGGATGGAAACTTAGAAGAAGATTTGAATTTTCAACTAGCCGTAATAGAAAAAGTCTTCCGTGAAAACGGATGTTCTGAGTTTAAAATTGCAAAAGATGACAAAGAGGCTAAAGATATCTGGTTTGCACGTCGTAATGCTTCACCCTCACTTAGCGTTTATGGAAGTAAAAAACTTAACGAAGATGTCACGGTTCCGCGTTCTGCTTTGCCGGAATTGTTAGAGAGATTTTATGCCATTGCCGACAAATATAACATCAAAATCCCATGTTTTGGGCACACAGGTGATGGAAATGTTCACACAAACGTTATGGTTGACGGCAAAGACCCTGAGCAGGTAAAAATTGCGTATCAAGCGATAGAAGAGGTTTTTCAAGCGACTATAGATTTGGGCGGAACACTCTCTGGCGAACACGGCATAGGCCTTGCAAAAGCACCGTATATGCACATGGCGTTTACTGACGAAGAGATGGCGCTTTTTAAATCGATAAAAATGGCGTTTGACCCAAACAATATTTTAAACCCTGCAAAAATGGGACTCAACTAAAACACCTCTCGCCATTCCAAACGCACACTCTCGTCATCCCAAACTCGATTTGGGATCTCCGTTAGTCAAAAGAAGTACCTGCGTTTTCACACATGAGATAATTATATAGAGGACTCGATTTGCATAAAAGGGTAAAATGAAAATACAGATACAAAAACTTTATGGGCATCTCAAGCTCTTTGTAGGCTCTTTCATAGATAAAGACCTCACTTTTTATGCAGCTAGTTTGAGTTTTTATACACTTTTTACTATTATTCCTCTTCTTCTTATTGTTTTGACGCTTTTTACTTCTTTACCTGCGTTTAGTGACTATTATGAAAAAATTCAGCTCTTTATCTTCTCAAATCTTCTGCCGGGAAACTCCGAAATGATAATGGAGCATATCAATGGATTTTTACAAAATTCTGTAGAGATGAGCACTGTGAGTTTTGCTATGGTTGTCGTTTCATCGCTTTTGTTTTTTCAAAATTTTGAGTATATCGCAAACAAGATTTTTCATGCGCCTAAACGTGGTCTTTGGCAATCTATTACGACTTTTTGGACACTTATTACATTGACACCTTTGGGGCTTGGCGTTTCGTTTTATATTACAGGTTATGTGGCAAATTTGATGGCAAGTAATACCTACACCTCAGGGATTGACATTCTTCCCTATGTGCCTTATTTTATCATTTGGGCGCTTTTTTTTCTTATATTTCAGATTAGTGCGAATACTAAAATATATGCCAGAGCCTCTTTGATAAGTTCTTTTGTCACTTCTCTTGTCTTCTCATTTGCAAAAAATGCTTTTATCTATTATGTTTTTTATAACAAATCCTACGCAACGATGTATGGGTCATTTTCAATAGTTATTTTTTTGATAGTATGGATTTATGTTTCGTGGATTGTTTTTATTTACGGGCTGAAATTATGTTATATGATACACCGCGTATATGAAAAACGTCAGAGCACTGAGGAGGAGAGTCTGCATGGCGACTTTTTTGAAAATAGAGAGAAGTGAGAG
>Ga0154590_1065_pt1 | contig 13677 bp, 12 predicted proteins | sample RifGroF2_FD_116019 | JGI IMG/M metagenome (GOLD analysis project Ga0154590, IMG submission 116019) | Sulfurimonas sp. GWF2_37_8 | reverse complement strand
CTATGTTAAAAGAGAAGTTACTGTGGGCAATATTTTCTCCAAGAAAGCCGTACTTTTTGGCCTGTTTAATGGCATGAGAGAGTTTTTCCACGGCAACGGGATACTCCGCGCGAACATAAATGTAGCCCATATTTGCCCCACACGCATAGCCGGCAATAATCATCCCTTCCAAAACTCTATGCGGGTCTGCCTCCATGAGCGCTCTGTCCATAAACGCACCCGGATCGCCTTCATCCCCGTTACAGATAATATATTTTTGCTCGCTTTGAACTTTTGCAACACTTTCCCATTTGAGTCCTGTGTTATAGCCTCCACCGCCACGACCGCGAAGTCCACTTTTTTTAACCTCGTCTATAACTTCGTTTGAGAGTTTGGATTCAAGAGTTTCAAAGAGTGTTTTATATCCGTCATAAACGATATAATCTTCTATATCATCAGGGTCTATGATACCTGCGTTTTGGAGCACTATTTTAGTCTGAGCTGCAAAAAAATCTTGCGTCGTATCGCAATGTTTGTGTAAAGCAGATGTTGGATTTAAGAGGTTTTGGAGGAGTTCTGGTATATCTGCGTTTTGTACTTCTTCGTAAAGTATGCTTTGTTTTGTGGCTCTATTACAGTGTGAAACAAGCGGTGCTTTGGCGCAAAGACCGTTACAACCTACAGCTTTGACACGGCATTGTGCGCTCATGTCCCTTGTTTTAAGTGCTTCATGCAGTGCTTCTTTTAGTAGCTCAGAACCAAGAGAGGCACATGAACTCCCTATACAAACACGGAGTTCCTCTTCGCAATTTTGTTCATTACATCGTTTTGTATCTGCAAGTGCTTCAAGTTCTTCGAGTGAATTAATCATCTAACATCTCCTGCATATTTTGCATCGCTTTTTCTGGAGTAAGATTGCCTTTTGTTTTGTTATCATAGATAACAACGGGAGCAAGCGAACATGATCCGACACATCGCGCACTTAAGAGTGAAAGGAGAGTATCTTTAGTGGTAGCACCGACTTTGATCTCAAATTTTTTCTCAAACGCAGCTAAAATTTTGTCTGCTCCTTTGATATAGCAAGCCGTACCTAAACAGACTACAGCGTTGTGCAGACCTTTTGGTTTGAGTCTGAAGTAGTGGTAAAAAGTCGCAACACCATAAACTTTAGAGTAAGGTGATTTGAGTTTTTTTGCAATGAACTTAAGTGTCTCTTTGTCCAAATAACCAAAAGTCTCCTGTGCGCTATGAAGTATCTCTATGAGAGCATTTTTATCATAGCCCACTTTTTTCATACTTCGCTCTAGTAATTTATAACGCTCATCAATGTTTTGTACCACCCTATCCATGTGACCTTCCTTCATGGAGATTTTATCAATTATAAGCCATAATTGTTTAAAGCTGAGTTACGCAGGGAGAAAGATATGCAACATCTTATCGGGGAGAGTTGGCACACTCTGGAAGTGGAGGCAGTTGTTGAACTTTTTGAGAGTGATATAGAAGATGGTTTGGCTCCTTTGAGTATCAAACACAGAGAAGCTTTTTTTGGTAAAAATCTTTTAAAAGAGAAAATGCAAGAGAGTAAACTCAAAAAATTCTTTATCCAATTTCATAATGCGCTTATCTATATCCTTTTAGCTGCTTCGCTTGTGACGGCTTTTTTACAAGAATGGGTGGATAGCGGCGTTATTTTTACCGTGGTTATTATCAATGTAATTATAGGATATCTTCAAGAGCTAAAAGCTCAAGAAGCGATAGATTCACTTAAAGAGATGATGACGACGGAAGCGATAGTTATACGTGATGGAATAAAACTTAAAATTTCTTCTGTTGATTTGGTTCCTGGAGATATTATTTTACTAGAATCGGGTTCAAAAATTCCCGCAGATATACGACTTATCACTGCTAAAGATCTCAAAATCGATGAGTCGATGCTCACAGGGGAATCTTTGCCTGTACTTAAAGTGCTTTCTGCTTTTTCTCAAGATGTGACAATAAATGACAGAAAAAATATGGTTTATTCGGGTACATATGTTACCTATGGCAGAGCAAAAGGGATTGTTGTAGCCACTGCCGAACATACTGAACTTGGAAAAATTGCACATCTTTTGGAAAATACAAACTCTATGGAAACACCTCTTACAAAAAAAATTTCTTCTTTTAGCAAAATTCTTTTATATCTTATTTTAGCTCTTGCAGCATTTACATTTATCGTAGGAGTTTTGAGAGAAAACAGTGCTGTTGCGATGTTTATGGCTTCTGTTGCACTTGCTGTTGGCGCTATCCCTGAGGGACTTCCTGCAGCTGTGACCATTACTTTGGCTATCGGTGTGAGTCGTATGGCAAAGAAAAACGCCATCATACGAAAACTTCCCGCAGTTGAAACCCTTGGAAGTGTAACAACAATATGTTCTGATAAAACAGGTACTTTGACGCAAAATAAGATGAGTGTGACCGATATATATTGCTCTAACGCATTGTATAAGCTAAGTGGAAAAGGGTACGAACCAAAGGGTGATATTTTCTTAAATGAGCACAAAATAGAGAGTGTCGATGCATTACTTATGGAGTTTGCGGAAGCAGGATATCTATGTAATGAGTCCTATTTACTCAATCAAGAGGGGAAATACACTATAAGCGGTGATCCTACAGAGGGTGCTTTGATTGTGAGTGCGCTCAAGTGTGGCTGTGAAGAACATCAAGTTAATAGCTTCTACCCACGAGTGGATATTTTACCTTTTGAATCTGATAGACAGTATATGGCTACGCTCCATACAGATACAAAGAATTGCCAAAATGTACTTTTTATCAAAGGTTCTCTTGAAAAAATAGTGAGTATTTGCGACTATGAATTTATAAATGAGGGGCTACATAAGCTAGATAAAAAGAAAATAGTTCAAAACGCAGAAGCGTATGCTGCGCGTGGTTTGAGAGTTTTGGCTATTGCTAAAAAGAAAACAGAACAAACTAAAATAGACGATGAGATGTTTCAAGAAGGTTTTATATTTTTGGGACTAGCGGCGATGATGGACCCTCCACGTACTGAAGCCATCACAGCAGTCAAAGAGTCTCTTGGTGCTGGGATAAAAATCATCATGATAACGGGTGACCATGCCTTGACCGCGTTTTCTATATCTAAAATGATGGCTATAGTTGCTTCGGATGCAAAATATGAAGATACGGTATTAACAGGAAATGAGCTTTTGTCTATGACTGATAGTGAGTTGATAGAAAAAGTATCACAAGTAAGAGTTTTTGCAAGAGTTGAACCTGAACAAAAACTTCGTATCGTTGACGCACTTCAAGCACGAGGAGAGATAGTTGCTATGACTGGGGATGGTGTCAATGACGCAGCAGCACTCAAACAAGCGGATATCGGTATCGCTATGGGTCTTGGTGGCACGGAAGTAGCCAAAGAAGCAGCAGATATGATTTTGAGCGATGATAACTTTAGCTCCATCACACATGCCATCAGAGAAGGGCGCAATGTTTTTGATAATCTTGTAAAGTTCATTACATGGACACTTCCTACAAACTTAGGAGAGGGTTTGGTGATTTTATTTGCTATTGTCTTTGGGCTTACCCTGCCTATCCTTCCGTTGCAGATTTTGTGGATAAATATGGCAACGGCCATCTTGCTTGGACTTATGCTTGTTTTTGAACCGCAAGAGGAAAATATCATGCAAAGAAAACCACGCAATCCATCGCAAGCGATACTCACACAAAGTTTGATTATCCAAATGTTAGTCGTCGGGATTTATATGTTACTGAGCACTTACATCATGTTTCATTATGCGCTCTCACTCGGACACAGCGTAGAATATGCAAGGACAATCGCTGTCAATATCTTTGTATTTATCGAACTTTTTTATCTTTTTGTGTGCAAAGAGTTGCAAAAATCGGTATTTAAAACAAATGTTTTGAACAATTATTTTCTTCTATTAGGTGTTGTTTTGATGGTTTTGGCGCAGCTGTTGTTTACACACACAACGTTTATGCATAAGATGTTTCAAAGTGAATCTTTAAATCTAAGCACATGGATTGAGATACTTGTTATCTCATTTGGAGTGCTTTTTGTGGTTGAATTTAAAAGAGTGATAGAGAAGAGATTTTTTACTCTAAAGTAAAAAACTTTTTTGCATCCATTTTGCTATCTCTTCTCTTTGGATAGTTTTGTTCATAAAGAGTTCATTTGCCAAAATACCCTGACCCAGAAGCATATCTGCTCCGTCTTTGCAAGTGATATTTTTCTCTTTTGCCATCTTCAAAAAAGGGGTGAGTTTGCCGTAAATAGCATCCGCAGCATAGAGTGTGTTTTGTAAAATAGACTCTATCATCTCTTTTGGAGCAGGCAGTATTTCGTCTTTGAGTCCCGCACTTGTCGTGTTGACTACAAGGTCGTATTTTTGGTCTGCAAAATCACTCCACTCATAAGTTTCACATCCAATTTCTTTGAAATAGACAAGACGTTCGGCACTTCTGTTTAAAACACTTACACTCCAACCCTCTTGCAAAAATCTTGCTGCAAGAGATTTTGCAGTGCCTCCTGCTCCAAGAATAAGAATATTTTTGAGATTTGTAAATGTTTCTATAGAAAACATAAAACCATCTGCATCCGTGTTGTAGCCTATAAGTTTGCCTTCTTCGTTGATGATTGTATTGACCACTCCCACTTTATTTGCAAAGCCGCGTATCGTATCACAAGCAGCAAACGCAGCCTCTTTGTGTGGAACAGTGATATTGGCTCCACTAAGTCCCAGTGCAAAAAAAGTTTCTCTGAGTTTTGTGCCATCATGCAGATGTACGCGGGTATAACAAGCTTTCGTATTCGTATTTTTAAAAACGCAGTTGTGCATGAGCGGTGAACGCGAATGTGCTACCGGATTACCGAAGATGGCAAATAATTTCAAATTTATTTCTCATCCAAATCTTCTAAAGAGTGGATAAGTGCCCCGAGTTTGTTTTCAACTTCAAGATATTCCAGCTCATTTTGAGAATCAGCAACGATACCTGCACCTGCTTGAAGGACAACTTTATTTTTTTTGACCATTGCGGTACGGATAGTTATCGCACTGTCCATATTGCCATCAAAACCAAAATAACCAATACTGCCACTGTAAAAGCCGCGTTTAATTCCCTCATATTCGGCAATAAGCTCCATTGCACGAATTTTTGGCGCACCCGTCATAGTTCCAGCTGTAAATGTTGCCATAAATAAATCAAACATATCTTTATCATCAGCTAGTTGTGCAGTAACATCTGAAACAATATGCATAACATGTGAAAACCGTTCAATATGCATCATATTTTCTACTTTTACCGTTCCTGTTTGTGCAACGCGACCGATATCATTACGTCCAAGGTCTATAAGCATAAGGTGTTCTGCAAGCTCTTTTGGATCTGCTAAGAGTTCGATTTCCAGCGCATAATCACGCTCTTTTGTATTGCCGCGTTTACGTGTTCCTGCGATTGGACGCAAAAGAAGTTCGCCTTCGTTGAGGCGAACCATAACTTCTGGAGAACTTCCTACGATATTAAAATCCTCATACTCCATCAAAAACATATAAGGAGAAGGGTTTTTTGTACGCAAAATACGGTAAAAACTAAATGGATCAACTTTGATATTTCTCGTAAAACGGTTTGTCATCAAAATCTGAAATACATCCCCACTCTTAATCATCTCTTTGGATTTGTCTATCATATCAAAGAATTTTTCTTTTGAATGGGCAAAATTTCCTTTATCTGTTCCGATATTTTGTTGCATATGGACATATTCGTAAGAGCTTTTAAGTTCATTTTCAATAGAGTCAAATCTACTACTAAATTCTTTAAGTGTTGAGATAAGGGAAATTTGATGATTTTTGTGTGAGTAAACAAGCACCAATTTTGGAAGAATCAAATCCAAATCAGGTGTATGGAGCTCATCGAGAAGATTCTCCATAGCGCTATGAAGTTTTGGTTCAAAAACTTTTACCATATCGTAACCGATGTAACCGATAAAACCGTCAACATAACCGACACCCAGTTCTTTTGTAGCTTCTTTGTAGCTTCTTGTATCGATATTTTTATAATAATTTTTTAAAAAGACAAAAGGGTTTTCTTCTTGGATTGTTCTTATGCCATCGCTGTTTGTGTAGATAGTTTTATCGTTGATAAATTGCACTCTCTCTCTTGCACCTATACAGATAAAACTATAGTTTCCTGCACTTTGTCCAGCACTTTCAAAAAGATAACTTATTTCATCTTTAAAGAGTATTTTGAGTTTTGCGTAAACGGCTATGGGAGCGAACTGATCGAGGATGAACTGTTTGGAGTATATCAAGGTTGACCTTCTTTAAAAAATACTCCCTTTTTATGAAAAAAGAGAGAAGGATAAAAATTTATATTTTAGTTATAAAAGCGCCAGATTCAACACTTTTGCGAATAACACTCAGAGCATCTCTTGCTTGCGCGTCATTTGAGAAAGGACCAACAAGAACTTTACTGATAGTTTGTCCATTGACTTTTACCTCATAAAATCTGTAGTCATAACCTTTATTTGTGATAGATTTCAAAAATGTTTTATTTGGCGGATATTTTGAAAAAGAGCCAACTTGAATATAATGAGAACCTGTAGCAGATGTTTTTGCAGGAGGAGATGTCGGAGCAGAAATTTTTTTGGATGTAACCTGCGCTTTAGCAGGTTCAGCTTTTTCTACTTGTACAGGAGCCTCTTCAGGTTCATCTACAGGCGCACTCTCTACTGATTCAGGAGTAGAAGCTGCCGCTTGACTCTCTTGTTTGATTTTCTGTGCTACATTGTCAAGATTTTCACTTGCAGTTGCGTTTTCATTGACAACAGGGACTTCTTCAAAAAGAGGCTCTTTCACATTTGCGTTAGAAACTTGTTCAGTTGGTTCAGGAGGAAGGATTGCTTGAGGAAGATTGTCTGTTCCGCTTGAAGTAAGACTATTCATAAGCATGACCACGATAATCAAAATAATACCAAGTGTGGCAACAGCTAAAACAATCTTTTTATTATTATTGCCTGAACTGTTTTTATTTAAAATAATGTCATTGAGTTCGTTTGTTTCTTGCATTTTACAACCTTTTTATTTTCAAGTTAAAATAGTACCTAAAATCACATATGCTTTGACCAGGAAGCACCACGTTCTTTTCCATAAACATCATATGGTAATGCCAAAATATTGTACTCATCAGGCATATCTGCGTTTGGAAACATTCTCCACTGTAGAGGCTGTTTACTAGCTAGTTTCATAGAAAGCATTTTGCCAAGCCCAATAGCCTCTTGTAGTGTTGTGTGTCCTTTATGAATATAGACGTGAAGATGACCCTCTGTCTTACTCTTATACGCCGTAAAATTTATATATCCCTCTTCACGAAGCAAAAGTTGTGCCTTATGATAAAAACGCTCTGGATCTCGTCCATTGTAGTCAATAACGATGTTTTCAACTTTGTTATAGGCATTGATGAGAGAGTGTGCAAGTGTAATCTCACCTTTTATATGTTGATTGATAAGCGTTTGTGTGAGTTGCGCATTTATTTTTTCATATTTATTATAAAAAGTACGTCCCTTAAACATCAGTTTGTCCACTACTGTATCTCTTTTGATCCAGTAATGATCAGTAATCATTTTAATAAGTTTGAGATCCATTGCTGTCATCGTTTATACCTCAATATGTTGATTGGTGATAAATTACAAAGTTTTGCGCTAAAGTTTTTAACTCTGCTTTGATTTTTGCCTGAAGTTCTGTGTTGTTGATATCATCTAAAACATCAGCCATTTTGTTTGCTATAAGTTCAAACTCTTTTTCTTTCATACCGCGAGATGTAAGTGCAGGACTTCCTACACGGATTCCTGAAGTTACAAACGGACTTCTTGTTTCACCTGGAACAGTGTTTTTGTTGACTGTTATACCTGCATTTCCTAAAGCTGCATCTGCATCTTTCCCTGAGAACTCTTTGTTGACAAAGGATACAAGTACGAGGTGATTGTCTGTTCCGCCTGAAACAACATCATATCCTCTTTGCATGAGCACTTCACCAAGAATTTGAGCGTTTGCTTTGACTTGTTTTGCGTACTCTTTCCACGCAGGAGAGAGATTGTATTTGAAACCTACTGCTTTTGCAGCGATAACATGTACAAGCGGTCCGCCTTGAAGTGCAGGGAAGATGGCAGAGTTCATTTTTTTAGCAATTTCTTCATCATTTGTAAGAATCATACCGCCTCTTGGACCTGCAAGAGTTTTATGTGTGGTAGTTGTTACAACGTCCGCATACGGGAATGGGCTAGGGTGCTCACCTGCAGCAACCAAACCTGCTATATGTGCGATATCTGCAAATAAAATTGCTCCAACAGCATCTGCAATTTCACGGAACTTTTTGAAGTCGATCTCTCTCGCATATGCCGATGCGCCACATACGATGATCTTAGGTTGTACGATTTTTGCGATATCCATCACTCTTTCGTAGTTAATACGGCCATCAAGCTCAACACCGTAAGTGAAACTTGAATAATTTTTACCAGAAAAACTTGGCTTAGAACCATGCGTCAAGTGACCGCCATGACTTAAATCCATACCTAAAAGTTTATCACCGGCTTGCAATAGCCCTGCATATACAGCGCCGTTTGCCTGAGAACCTGAGTGAGGCTGAACATTTGCATAGTTACAGCCAAAAAGCTCACATGCTCTGTTTATTGCTAATTGCTCAACACCATCTGCATATTCACAACCGCCATAGTAGCGTTTTGCAGGATATCCCTCTGCGTATTTGTTTGTAAATACAGAACCCATAGCTTCCATAACCGCAGGCAAAGTAAAATTCTCCGATGCAATCATCTCTAAGTGGTCAGTTTGACGTTCTAACTCTTTTTCGCATAACGCATATATTTCGTTGTCAAATTCTTGTAAAAAACTCATGTTCATTTTCCTCTTGTGTTAGTTTAATTATTCTTCATCATCATGGTGCAACTCATCTTTGTGTAATGGTTTCATTGCAGGAAAGAGTAGCACATCTCGTATAGAGTGCTCATTAGTCAAAAGCATAACAAGTCTATCTATTCCTATCCCTTGACCCGCTGTAGGAGCCATCCCATAGCTGAGTGCATCGATGAAATCTTCATCCATCTCATGCGCTTCATCATCTCCACTCTCTTTTGCTTCTATCTGGCTCTCAAAACGCCCGAGTTGATCTACAGGATCGTTTAACTCACTAAAAGCATTGGCTATCTCTCTACCTGCTATAAAAAGTTCAAATCTCTCTGTAATGTCGGGATTTGTATCGCTTCTACGTGCAAGCGGAGATATCTCTACTGGATATTCTGTGATAAAAGTAGGATCGATAAGTTTTTCTTCAACGAACTCATCAAAAAGTTCACCCTGAAGTTGACCGAGATTGAGACCTGATTTTACTGTAATATTTTTAGTATTTAAAAACGCAACGATTTTTTCTTTATCATAAACAACATCTGCTGGAACCCCACCGATAGTTGTGAGAGACTCTATGAGAGGGATCTCCTGGAAGTTTGCAAAGTCTATTTCCATATCACCATATGGAAGCAGTGTCGGGAGATCGAGATGATCAAAGAGATAGGTGAAATACTCTTTTGTGATAATAATCAAATCTCTGTAAGTTTTATAAGCCCAGTAAAATTCGATAGAAGTAAATTCTGGATTGTGTGTCGCATCCATTCCTTCATTTCTGAAGTTACGGTTTATCTCAAAAACTGCCTCAAAACCACCAACAATAAGGCGTTTGAGATAAAGCTCAGGAGCGATTCGCAGGTATCTGTCGATTTTAAGTGCATTATGGTGTGTGACAAAAGGTTTTGCATTAGCTCCACCTGCAATCGGGTGCATCATCGGCGTTTCAACTTCTAAAAAGCCTTTCTCTTCAAAAAATCTTCTTGTCAAAGAGATAACATTGGAACGGATTTTAAATGTTTTACGTACATCAGCGTTCATAATAAGGTCAAGGTAGCGTTTTCTATAACGAATCTCTTTGTCTGTGATACCGTGAAATTTTTCAGGAAGCGGTGAAATAGCTTTTGTGAGCAGTTTAAAAGAAGAAGCATGAAGAGAAAGTTCACCTTGTCCTGTTACAAATGGATATCCTCCGATTTCAACGATATCTCCTGTTTCGATGTTTTTCTTAAAGACATCATTGTAAAAGCCTTCAGGGAGGTTGTCTCTTGCTACATAGATCTGTAGGGAACCGCTTTCATCTTCTATCTCGATAAAGCTGGCTTTTCCCATCACACGAAAAAGTTTGATGCGTCCGCTTATGACATAATGACGGTGCTCGTCACGTTTACTCTCTATCTCAAAAATATCTGAGTTTACATTTATATATTTTTCAATCGTTGTATTTCTTGCCGAATCATTTGCATAAGGGTTAATACCCATTTTTTTTAATAATTCTGCTTTTTCAATTCTTTGTTGTATGAACTTGTTGTCAAAAATCAATACTCTTTCCTTTTGTCGTGTTTTATTTGTTTTGGCATTTTTTGCAAATACCATAAATCTGCATTGAGTGATCAATCATTTTAAACCCTAAAGTTTCCGCGATAGCATGTTGTCGCTCTTCTATCGCCTCATCTACAAACTCTGTGATAGTTCCACACTCAGTACAGATGACATGATCATGGTGCTCTTTTGTTCCGAGTTCATATTTTTTTCCCTGCGCACCAAAAGATAAAGAGGTGACGACATTTGAGTCTTCAAGTAAAGAGAGAGTTCTATATACGGTAGCTATACCTGTGTTGAGATCAGGATATTTTGTTTGGATAAGATTATAAAGAAGTTCTGGAGTTAAGTGTTCATCGGAGTTATAAAGCGTCTCAAGGATTACTTCTCTTTGAATAGTAAATTTAAGGTTATTTTTTTTCAAAAGTGCTTTAAAGTCATTAAGCAACTCTTCATAAGCAATCGTTTTAGTGTTGAAATTTGTGGTAAATTTTGAAGGCATCTTATTTGCTCCCATTTGTTTGTACATTTTTTTCAAGTTCGCTTGCCACTTCTTTTATAATCTCAGCACTTTTACTCTCTTTAATCTCTTCGACTTTAGTTTCAAATACGTCTGAGCCTTTTTGAATAGTTGTATCTATATTAGAGCTAATAACGATAGGATCAATTTTCATGATAAAAGCTCCTGTTTCAACGAGTATAGGAAAAAGAATACTCTTTTGTTCGATAGGTTCTATCGTAGTTTTGAGTGCTTTGATGTTATAAAGAGCATGCACTATAACCGCAGCGATAAGAAAAAATTTACTTGCTCCAAAAATAAAACCTAAAAGTTTATCAACTGGACCAAGCCCACTTATAGAACTGAGTTTGGTAAATAAAGCACCTGAGATAATCATAACAAACCAAAACGCAGCCAATGTAAGTAAAAAGCCTGTGAAGTTTATAGCCGCACTGTTTTCAAACTTGAAAACAAGATCACTAAGATGTTGACCGACTTCATTGCCAACGCGTGAAGCGATAAAAATACCGCCGATGATACCTACAAGACCAAAAAATTCTTTAAAAAATCCGTTTATGATACCTTTTAGACCTAAAAGAAGGATGATGGCTGCCGCTATGAGATCAAAATAATTAAATTCCATGTTTATATTTCCGAATGCATTTGATTTTTTCCACTGTTTTTTGCTCTATAAAGTGCTTTGTCGGCTCTTCCCATAAGGGTGTCTTCATTGTCACTTTCTATGTATTTTGTGGCTCCAATACTCATAGTAACGTTGATACTTTGCCCTTTGTATATAAGCTTATTTTTCCTTATAAGCTCCAAAATGCGTGAAGTGATGTTTTTGCAATATTCGTCATTTATACGATTGAGAACAATAACAAACTCTTCTCCGCCATATCTAAAAACCTTATCCCCATCTCTGAGTGTTTTTTTAAGGATATTTGCGATAAATATTAAAATTTTATCGCCTGCAATATGTCCAAAGGTGTCGTTGATAACCTTAAAGTCATCAACATCCAAGATAAGAAGGTGTATCTCGTAGTTTATGTTTTTTCTAATACATATTTCGCTTAAATAGCTCGAAAGTGCACGTCGATTGTAAACTTTTGTGAGCGAATCTAAGTTTGAAGTTTCTTCTAGTTTTTTTACCTGTTCAACAAGTTGTAAGATGATACTATTGGCTTTTTGAACTTCATCATTCATATGTATTTGAATGGAGTTGAAGTGTTTTGTAAGGTCAGGGATATTAATAAGTTCACTGCACTCATTTACAGTTTGTTCATGAAGTTGAACTATTTGTTCAAATTGGACGTTAGTGTTTTGATAGGAAGATATACTTTTTGCGGCGAGTTCTTTATAGCTATTTTTGAAAAAATCTTTCGTCTCATCGAGTGAGTGAAATTTGCTTTTATCAAGTGATCCTATCGCACGTGAAGCATGGTATAAATAGTTCCTTACTTGTTCTACGGTAGCGTTTTCTTGTATATCAATCTGTTCAATAAGATTGGTGTACATTTGAGTTACAAGAGATTTGAGGTCATCTTTGTGCATTCGCTATCCATGTTAAAATTTCGTTATTATACATTTTAAAGCATAAAATAAGCTTTCATTTGATTTGTTAATTAGAAGGCTTTAGTTCATGTGAATAGGCTAAAAATCTAAATTCATCAGAGCAATTTTAGCTCTTTTTGGATAGAATCCACGGAAATTATAAAAATTAAGGTTTTATTATGAATATTTGGAATCCGTCCTCGTGGAGAGAGAAATCAATTTTACAACAACCGACATATCCAAACCAAGATGAGTTACAAAAAGTATTAACAGAACTAAAAAATTATCCACCGCTTGTTTTTGCAGGAGAAGCACGTTCTTTAAAAGAGCAGTTGGCAAATGTTTCAGAGGGTAAAGCATTTTTGTTACAAGGCGGAGACTGCGCTGAGAGTTTTAGTGAGTTTCATGCGGTAAATATCCGCGATACATTTAAAGCTATTTTGCAAATGTCAGTTGTTATGACCTATGCAGGCGGACTTCCTGTGGTTAAAGTCGGCCGTTTGGGCGGACAATTTGCAAAACCTCGTTCAAGTGACACTGAGACTTTTGATGGTGTCACACTTGATTCGTACCGTGGAGATATAATCAACGGTGTTGAGTTTACAAAAGAAGCACGTACCCCTGATCCACAAAGAATGATCAAAGCATACAACCAATCAGCTGCAACGATGAATCTTCTTCGTGCCTTTGCATCGGGTGGTTTGGCAGATTTACATCAGGTTCACAAATGGACTTTAGATTTTGCACATAAAAGCGAAATAAGCCAGAAATTTGAAGATTTGGCAGAAGATATCGGTAAATCCCTTAAATTTATGGAAGCGTGCGGCATCAACTCCAAAACATATAGAACACTCAGAGAAACAGACTTCTTTACTTCACATGAAGCCTTGCTTCTTCCGTATGAAGAGGCTTTTACAAGAAAAGATTCTTTGACGGGTGAGTGGTATGATACTTCTGCGCATATGCTTTGGATAGGAGATAGAACACGCCAGCTTGACGGCGCTCATGTAGAGTATATGAGAGGCATCAAAAATCCTATCGGTGTAAAAGCAGGTCCAAGTATGGATCCTGAAGATTTGGTACGACTTGTACATAAACTCAACCCTGAGAATGAAGCGGGAAGACTCAATATCATCGTAAGAATGGGTGCTGACAAAGTAGGCGATGGTATGCCAAAAC
>Ga0154590_1067_pt2 | contig 13691 bp, 11 predicted proteins | sample RifGroF2_FD_116019 | JGI IMG/M metagenome (GOLD analysis project Ga0154590, IMG submission 116019) | Sulfurimonas sp. GWF2_37_8 | reverse complement strand
GTATATGTGCGTTTGCCTTGCTCATGATCTCATCCCAGCCGTAAATATCACGATGTACAGACTTGTACTCTGGCATAGGTGTGAACTTAAACGCAAGTTCTCCATAGGCATAGAGAGTGATAAAGATACCAAAACCAACGATAAATGAGAGATAGACCTGTGCAGGTTTTCTCGATGCAAGCAAAAGATAATAACTTCCGATAGGAATAAAAAGCATATAAAAGAGAGCACTCCAATGCGGAAGAGCAGTTTTATAAAGTGAGGCAAAACTAAAAAACATAAAAAGAACAAGACCAAAAAGTGCAGACAGAAAAAGCGTATCATTTTCACTATGCAGAGCTTTGTAAAGTCCAAAAAACGCAAGTGGAAATAAAAAAGGATTATAGGCTCCAAATTGTGCAGCTAAAGAGCTTAAAAACGCAGTTGCGTTTATATCGCTTTCGCCTACAACATGATCACTCTGATAAGCAAAACTAATCCAGTCATTTTGGATATTCCAAAGAATGACAGGTGAGATAATAATAAGTCCCAACATAGCCGCAGGGATAATTGCGGGGCTAGAGAGAAGGTCATATCTTTGTTTGATAAAAAAGTATAAAACTATCGGCACAAGAAATAAAACAGCTGTATATTTGGATAAGCCTGCAAGTCCAAGAAGCAGACCCAAAAACAGCCACATCCACAAAGAGTTGTTTTTCTCTATCGCGATAACGGTGAAGATAATAGGCAAAACAAGTAAAAAAAGCAGTGTGTCTGGCAAAAGCATCAAAAAAAGTGCATTAAATAAAAAGGAAGCATGCAAAGCTAAGACGCCCATAAGTGCAAAAGACGCGTTTTTGGATGCATCATAGATGAGTTTATAGATGAAAAAAGGGACGATAAAACCTATAAGGATAGCCCAAACGCGCGCTGAAAGTTCACTTACGCCTAAAAGATAAATAGCACCGTATTGCATCCAACCAACCAAAGGTGGATGGTCAAAATAGCTCAAATCAAGGTGCAAACCATATAAAACATAGTGTGCTTCATCCACTCCAAGCGCCACAAAAGGGGCGATAACTATCCTAAGGATAGCTACTAAAGTGATGAAATATAAAAAAAGTCTATACTCTGGAAATACTAAGTTCATCAAGTTTAAAGCGAAGCGTGTTAAATACCCAATCAGGTGTGATAATCTGGATACATTGGTTGTCAGAACATGGCGTTTTTCTATGGTTGGATGCGCTTACGCATGGGCTACAAGCCATACCTGCATAGATAGGTGTAGTTGGTCCAAGAGAACCGTAAAGGGCAGGTGTTTCAGGTCCAAAAATAACAAATGTATGCATATTGGTGATAGAAGCAAAGTGTGCAGGACCTGAGTCATTTGTAAGCATAAAAGCACTCACGCTGTAGAGTGCAGGAAGTTGTAAAAACTTTACGCCTCCTGCAAAGTTGATACAGCGTTTATCATGAACATAACTTGCCAACATACCTGCACCTTCTTTTTCAGCTGGAGCGCCCGTGAGTAAAACGATAGCATTTTCATTGTATGCCAAAATCTTTTTGATAACATCACCATAATTTTCTCTCTTCCAGCGACGCTGAGGAAGGAGATCAGAAGCATTTGAGTTTACAAGAATGATTGGATTTTTTTCTCTATCAAAACCTTCGTACATGGTAGCTATAACATCTAAAACATCGAGTTTATCATTTTCTTCGATTTGTGCCTTTGCTATCACTATCTCTGAATCAGGGATGACTCTTTTTGTATGCGGCAACTCTTCTGTATTATTGAGCAGTGCATCCACAAGTGAGATGAAATTTTTGGCGATGTGTTGGTGTGGATTGTAAGCAACTTTACGGGTTAAAAAATCGCCTCTATAGAGTCCTTCATTGTAAAACGCATGAAATCCTACACGGTTAACAGCTCCACAAGCAGCAGTTAAAAGTGCTGTAAAACGCGAAAAAAGTTCCAAGTCTATCACAGAGTCTATCTCATTTTCACGACACCATTTTAAGAAGTTAAATGCACTTGTAGCAAGGTTGACGATAGAACTTTCATCTATAGTAAAGATATTCTCTTCTTTCACTGTTCCTAAAAGTTGCAGAGATAGTTTGTTTTTTGAAAAAATAACAAAAAAAAGTTCCCCTTCGATATTTGCTTGAAGTTTTTTCATAGCAGGATCGACGATGATAGCGCTGCCCATCTCTGAGAGTTCTATTAAAAGTACATTTTTAGGTTTTACTTTTTGTTCAGGGCTAATAAAATTGGCTGCTTTTTTAAGTAATGTGCCTAAAAACGTAAGTGGAACACCAGCATAGTGGTCAATATTTCTCATTGTATCAACATTCATTTTTCTTTTTTCCTTTGTTGCGTTTTTATGTTACTTTTTTGCTTTTTACCCAGAAATACGAACCTGGAAGCGAAGAGATGATGAGCAGTATGCCATAGATGATACTCATAGCCAAAACTTTTGTTTGGTCTGCACCGATAAGTAAAAAAATTCCTATCATTGCTCCCTCACGAATCCCCCATCCAGCTAAAGAGATAGGGACTATCGTAAGGAGAAATACAGGAGGCACAGCGATAAGAAAAACCTGAAAACTCAAGTGCAAATCAATACTCAAAGAGAGTCCATACATCGTCAAAACAGAAAGAAGGTGTATAAGTACGGAGATAGCTATATGTTTTATAAGAGTTTTTCTATCAGGGTAAAGAGCGTTGAGTCTTCGTGCTAGTCTATGAAAAAGGTCTAAAAATTTGTATTTTCCAAGAAATTTGATTTTTTCAAGATGAAAAAGTGTGATAAAACCTAGGATGCCACTTAAAGTTATAAGGATGATAAGCAAAGAAAACTCTTTGTCAAATGTTCCAAAAAATATAAGTGTAGCAAAAAGATTGAGAACTAAGAGTCCTACAAGACCAACAACTCTATCGACAAAAACACCATAAAAAGAGTCTTTTTTATCATAACCTTTTTGTACAAGATCAAGTATCTTTACTGCATCTCCGCCGATACTGCTTGGAAGTACTTGGTTGAAAAAAGAACCTTTGAAGTAGCTTTGCACATAAAATGAGAGTTTCTCTTTAAAGACAAGAAGTTGAGAGATTTTAAACCATCTGTATGCGGCTAAATAGGTGCTTGCAAGTTGTAGAAGCAGTGCCAAAAGTATCCAGCCACCATGGCTTTTATAGAGTATGGTGTAAAGTTTTTTGAAGTCCACATACTGAAATAAAGAGTAAAATAGAGCAATCGTAATCAGGAGTTTTATAAAGTTTTTCATTAGCTACCATATTCTAAATTGGTCGGTATTTTATCTAAAAGTTTATTAAATATCGGTTTAAGGCAATTGTACTCCATCTCTCACACGATAAATATAAAAAGTTTTACTCTCATGAGTTCCTTTTTGCACACTCAATGTATCCAGTAATTGAACATTTTGATAAAGATTTTTGAGTGAAACTTCTTCTGGGTCTCTTGTGAGAACAAGTCCATCTTTTAAATAATCTTTTTTTCTCCACATATCATATTGAGAAAAGCGTGAAGGAAGTGCCAAATCTGCTTGAGGATGTGCAGGCAGATAGTAGGTTAAAAGTGCGGCTGTGGTGAGATGATCGCCATAAAAAGCGTCACCTGCTTGAGAGTGTTTTTGCACAAGTGCTATAGCTTCTTTGTTTCCATACATTCTATCTTGAAAAATTTCTAGATAAAAAAGCAAACCTAAGCGCCCAATTATCGTAAGAAATAGGGCAATGTAGAGACCAATTTTGAAACTTTTTTTTAGCTCATGTTTAGAGATGATATAAGCAAGCAGTATAACGCCACTTATATAAGCAGGAGCAGCATAATTAAGCGCCATTGATTTGAAAAGACTTTTATAGAGAAAAAAGAGCAGGGTGGTGAGCGTAACAAGTGCTAGGAAAAAAAGTTTGTTCTCTTTTATATAAAACTTATCTTTAACAAGATAGAAAAAAAGTAAAGCGGCAAAAACAGGAGAAAATACCATAAACTGCCCGAGGATATATTCTAAAGCACTTGAAAAAGAAATCTCATAACTCTTAGATGAACCGTGATCGAGTTGAAAGTAAAAACTAATCCAATCGTTTTCATAGTTCCAAAGAAGCATAGGAAATACGATAGCCAGAGCAATTATACTTACGATATAAAATTTGATATTCAATAGTATATCTCTGCGTTTAAGGAGAATAAATAAAATAACACCCAAAATAAAAAGTATAGCTGTATATTTGCTTAGCATCATAAAACCAAGCATAATACCAGCTAAAATAAAATCGCTCCACTTGTTATAAAAAAGTGCTCTATAAGTATAATAAAGACTCAAAGTCCAAAATAAAATGAGTGGAGAGTCAGGTGTCGTAATAATGTATCCAGCATGAACAAGGATAACACTGGAAAAAATAATCACTGCGTTTAGGGCAATCTGCTCATCAAACATTTCACTAGAGAGTTTAAAGATATAAAGAGCGGCGATAGAAAATGAGAAAACATTAACCAGCCTAACGCCCCACTGGGATTCTGAAATGAAGTTTGTGAGGTAGATAAGGTAAGCAATCATCGGCGGATGGTCATAATAGCCACTTTGTAAGTGATGGCTCCACATCCAATAGTAGGCTTCATCACCGTGCAGAGGCAAAAAAGCATTGTATAGAGTGCTGAAAATTGCTAAAAAAAGGATGATAAAATAGACGCTTTTTTTTGGTTTGAGAGAGAAAAAATTATACATATTTAGGTGCCCGCATGATTATATTAAAGGTGAATTATATCCTTTTAGTTGCTAGAGAGTAACAAAAATGAAGAAAATCAATCTTTTTAATGTTTGACATAATATTTTTTGTGGTATTATAAGCCCATTATTAATTTCACTAAGGTTTAGAATGGATTTAGGTACAGTCATTGGTTTAGTTTTAATTATAGCACTTCTTCTTGCCTCTATGGCAATGGGAGTTGGCCTTGGTCCGTACGTTGATATTCCTTCAGTTTTGATTGTTGTCGGGGGTAGTATCGGGGCTCTGATGATATCTTTTAAACCTTCACAAATGAAACAATTTACAAAAATTTTTATGATTGCCATTAAACCTCCTGAAGAGGATGTTGCAGCACTTATCAAAAAACTTGTTGAATTTGCAACAAAAGCAAGAAAAGACGGTATTTTGGCTTTAGAATCAGAAGTCAATAATGAAGAGAACCGTTTTTTAAAAAAAGGTTTGTCGATGGCAATTGACGGCAGCGAACCCGACACTATCCGCGAGTTGTTAGAGATAGAGATGGAGCAAACTAGCAATAGACATAAGGTGCATGGCTCTATATTTGCTCAATGGTCAGGACTTGCCGGAGCGATGGGGATGGTTGGGACACTTATCGGTCTTGTTGCGATGCTTATGAACATGGCAGACCCTTCAGCAATCGGTCCGTCCATGGCTGTTGCGCTTCTTACAACCATGTATGGTGCTATAATAGGAAACGTTTTTGGTGGTCCAATAGCAAATATTTTATCCATCAGAAATGATGAAGAGACACTTGTTAAAGAGATGATTTTAGCAGGAATTATGTCTATTCAGTCAGGAGACGCACCAAGAGTTCTCGAAGCGAAACTGCTTAGTTATTTAGCACCAAACCAACGTGTAAGCCAGTTTGAATAATGGGTAAAAAAAAATGTCCGGATTGTCCTACTTGTATGCCAGAGTGGCTAGCTGCATTTGGGGACTTAATGTCTTTGCTTTTATGTTTTTTCGTTTTACTTCTCTCTATGTCAAGTATGGACGCTAAAAAAATATCTGAGGCGATAGGTTCTCTCTCGGGTGCAATGAGTGTTCTTGAAGGTGGGACAAAAACTGAAATATCTAAACGCCGTATTCAAGAGTCAACACCTATTGAAGCTCAAGATGAAACAACTGAATCTGTTAATATGGTTCAGCAGGCAGTAACTGACGCAAATGAGATGATGGAAAAAGGCAAAGGTTCTGCTATCACTCTTGAAGAGGCGCAAGAGGGTTTTGCTATCCAACTTCCTGCATCGCTTTTGTTTAAATCGGGTAGTGCAACCATAGAAAATGATGATGCACTTTTATTTTTAAAACGTGTGGCACTGATTATTCAAGAATTGCCAAACAATATAGAAGTGAGTGTGCAGGGGCATACAGACAATGGTGGTCCAAGTTCTCAAGGACCGTTTAAAGACAACTGGGAACTCTCTTCTGCCAGAGCGATTTCGGTACTCCAAGAACTTCTTTTAGACGGAGTTGCACCTGATAGGATAAACGCAGCAGGATTTGCAGAGTTTAGACCTTTGGCAACAAACGCAACAGAGAGTGGTAGAGAAAAAAATCGTAGAGTAGAGATACACTTCTATGGTAAAAAGTCAGACCAAGAATCTAAAATACAATCATCGATACTTGATCAAGCTGCAGCTGAGTAATGTTTAAAATATTTTTAATCCTTATTGGGTTAGTATCTACTGTGGCTGCTGAGAGTGCTGCTATTCCTACGATGAATTTTCAGCTTGCTTCACCTCAATCGCCGCAACAACTTGTCTCTTCTTTAAATGTTCTTGTTGTTTTAACACTTCTATTTTTAGCTCCGAGTTTAGTTCTTGTCATGACGACTTTTACACGTTTTGTCATTGTTTTTGGATTTTTACGTCAAGCTCTCGGAACACAACAAGTGCCTCCTACACAGCTCTTAGTGATGCTTGCGATGATACTTACATTTTATGTGATGGAGCCCGTAGGTATCAAAGCATACGAAAGTGGTATCAAACCTTATATGGAAGAAAAAATTGGTTATGAAGAAGCCTTTGAAAAAACAACACTCCCTTTTAAAAACTTTATGATACGCAATACCAGAGAAAAAGATTTGGCACTTTTTTTTAGAATACGCAAAATGGAAAATCCTCAAAGTGTAGCTGATGTTCCTTTGTCTGTCGTTATTCCTGCGTTTATTATCAGCGAGCTCAAGACATCTTTTGAGATAGGTTTCTTACTCTTTTTACCATTTTTGGTTATTGATATGGTTGTAGCTTCTATTCTTATGTCAATGGGTATGATGATGCTCCCGCCGGTTATGATATCTCTGCCCTTTAAGATACTGATTTTTGTTCTTATCGACGGTTGGAACCTTCTTATAGGCAATCTTATAGCTTCAATCAAATAGGAAATAGTGTGGAATGTAAATATTTTGGCCAATGTGGCTCATGTCGTCTTTATGAAGATGGTTATGAAGCTCAGTTAGAGGCAAAGAAAAAGTTAAATCAAGAACGTTTTAAACTCTTTTATGCGGGGGATATAGCTGTTTTTAAATCACCTGAGTCTCACTATCGTTCACGCAGTGAGTTTAAAATATGGCATTTGGATGAGAAGATACATTATGCTATGAATCATCTTGAACACAAAGGTGCACTTATTATAGAAGAGTGTCCTCAAGTCAATGAGCATATAACAAAAATTATGCCACAGCTTTTGGAAGCTGTCGAAGAAGAAGCCATTGGTTTTAAGCTTTTTGGTGCAGATTTTTTAAGTGCTAGTAGTGGAGAGATGGTTGTATCACTTTTGTATCATAGAGCATTGGATACTTCTTGGCAGGAAAAAGCTGCGAAAATAGCTGTAAAATTGGGGATATATATCATCGGTCGCTCACGAAAACAAAAAGTTGTTATTGGTCAAGATTTTGTTACGGAGTCTTTATCTGTCGCAGATCAAACTTACAATTTTAACTATATTGAAAATAGTTTTACCCAGCCAAACGCAAAAGTAAATGAGCAGATGATTACTTGGGCTTTGAAAAATCTTTCAGATATAGAAGGCGATTTGCTTGAGCTTTACTGCGGAGCTGGAAATTTTACTATACCGTTTGCGCAAAAATTTAACAAAGTTTTAGCAACTGAGATCTCTAAATCTTCCATAAACGCAGCCAAAACAAATATGGCGTTAAACGGTGTTCAAAATATAGAATTTGTACGTATGAGCGTCGAAGAGTTTGTTGCAGCACTTGATGGCGTGAGAGAATTTAAACGTATGGGCGATATCGATATCAGTGGATATAAGATAAAAAGTATTTTTGTAGATCCGCCACGAAGCGGTATGGATGAAAAATCATGCCATTTTGCTGCGAGACATGAGCACATACTCTATATATCATGCAATCCCGAAACACTCAGCAGAGATCTTGAACTCTTATGTAAAACGCATAAGGTTGTAGATATGGCACTTTTTGATCAGTTTCCTTATACGCATCATGTTGAGATGGGTGTGAAACTGATTCTCAAAGATTAAGGGAGAGCTCTAAATTATTGTCCGCCCCATGGAAGGTTTTCTTTTGTCCAACCATACATAAAGCCATCTTCCATATTGTAGGCTTTGATACCTTCTTTTGTAAGCATTTCAGCTGCTGCACTTGAGCGTGGTCCACTGCGACATACCAAGATGACACTCTCTACACCTTGCATTTTCATCGCTTGCATCACTTCGCTTACAAAATTTTTATTAACAAGTTCTTTTGCATTATAGAGTTTCATTGTTGCTTTATGGTCTTTTATCTTTTCATTTTTGAGTTCATAATCCGCACTCTGAACACGGACTTCAACGGATTTTGGTTCGTATGTCCAATAGTATGCAGGGATATTGATAAAACCTTCCCCGTGACCTGTATATAAAAACTCAACAGTAGTTCTAACATCTACTATGATAGCTTTACCTTCTTTTTGCATCTCATAAGCTTCTTGGGCTGTTAAGTCCCCTTCGTACGCATGTACAAAAGCAAGTAACATGAGCAGTGATAGTATTATCTTCATATCGATATCCTTTTATGTTTATTTGGCATTATATTGATTATAAGTTAATCTATTTTGAAAAGTGCTATAATGCCCAAAAATTTTAGAAAAGATTGTTATGAAAAAGATTTTGATTATTAGTGATGGAAACGTTGGTTCGCATTTTCTTAGGCGAGTTATCAAGACATATACAAGTGAAAATATCTATTATGTCGTACAACCTAAAGCTGTTGAATTTGAAGATGCAAATCCTGCAAGATTTAAATTTTATGAGTTTGATCCGACAAGTTTTCATAAATTAGCAAACCTTTTGAAGATGGAATTTGTGCAGGTTTTGATTGCTATGGACAATCAAAGTGAGACTGAAATTACCATTAAAAATATTAGAGCCATCAAAAAGCAAGTGCGTATAATCGTCCTTAATAAATGGAGTTTGGAGAACGAAGATGCAAATGTCGTTATGGTTAACACCAAAGAAATTTTGTCTTCACGACTTTTAGATTATCTTCCAAATGTTCCAGTTACCGCCCAAAATGTCGGTCTTGGTGCTGGTGAAATTATGGAAGTGCTTGTACCTTTTGGAAGTTCTTTTGTTTACAGACATATCGGAGTTATTGAGCAGAAAAATTGGCGTATTGTGGCTATCTATAGAAATAGAAAACTTATTATGCCCTCACGACGCAGGATGATTCAACCAAATGATCTTCTTTTGCTTGTTGGAGATCCTGATGTTTTAAAATCAGTTTATCGTGCTATCAAGCGTGAACTTGGTCAATTTCCTGAGCCATTTGGATCAAATCTTTATCTACTTATAGATATGAATGTGGTCAATCATGCAACCATAAAAGAGCTTGTGAGACGTGCCGTTTTTGCACATAAAAAGTTCAAACATAATCTTATTATCAAAGTTGTCAACCCAGGCAATATATCTGTTTTACGTTATATTAAAAATTATAGAAAAGAGAATGTTATCATTGACATAGAATATGAACAAAAAGAGTTGCAAACACTTTTTTATGTGGATGTGAAAGTCTATCATGTAGGTCTTGTAATCGTCTCCAAAGAGATGTTCTCAAGTTATAAAATCAGAAAACTGCTGTACGATGCCCATGTACCAGTGTTGAAAATATCCGACCGTCCTCTTGCCTCCGTCAAAGATGTAGCGCTGATTTTAGCGGATAACAGAGACCTTGAAAAAGTATCTACAACCATTTTTGATATTTCTGCACAAATGGGCTTCAATATAGAGCTTTATAACTATGAAAATGAACATCAAGAAATAATAGAGCAAGTTATCGAACACTACAATAACCTCTCAGCTATTTTTTCCAAATCTATTAAAGTTATTAAAGACAATGACAATCCGATTAGGGTTCTTAAGAAAAAAGATAATTTTGTGCAGATTTTACCTTTTACAAACAAGTTGACAGCACGAAGAATTTACTCTATTTTTTCAACTGATAGCGAAAAACTTTATCATAAGTTAGATGATTATCATCAGATTTTTATCCCTGTACAGCTCTGATTTAGCTTATATTTACACTAATTTAAGTATTATATATCCTCTTATACACTTTATAAATTGGATAAAAAATGCTAGTAAATATTCCGCTCAAAAGAGTTGTAGATGACTCTTATGATATCACCATCGATACACTCCCAAAATTATATTTTGATACAAAAGTAGCCATAGTTACAAACCCAAAAGTTGCAGGTTTGCACTTGGGATATCTTCTAAGCAGGATATCTGCAAAAGAACTTTATATCATCACTGTTCCTGATGGAGAAGAATACAAAAATCAGGCGAGTGTTGACGCTGTTTTGGAGTCGCTTTTTAATCATCGTTTTAATAGAAAATCGATGCTTATTGCGTTTGGCGGTGGTGTTATCGGTGATATGACAGGATATATAGCAAGTATTTATCAAAGAGGCATTGATTTTGTGCAGATTCCAACAACACTTTTATCTCAGGTGGATGCAAGTGTCGGTGGCAAAACAGGGATGAACAACAGCTATGGTAAAAATCTTGTTGGAGCTTTTCATCAACCTCGTGCCGTTTATATCGATCCCTCTTTTCTTACAACACTTCCTTTACGAGAGTTTGGCGCAGGTATAGCAGAAATAATCAAAATGGCCGTGACATTTAACAAAGATTTTTTTGAATTTTTAGAAAACGCAGACCTTAAAAATCCTGATATTTTACAAGAAGCCATAAAGCAGGCAGTACAAACAAAAGCATGGGTCGTCGGACAAGATGAGAAAGAACATGGTCTTCGTGCGGCATTAAATTATGGACATACTTTTGCTCATGTTATCGAAAATGAGACGAAATATAAAAAATATCTTCATGGTGAAGCTGTTGCAATTGGTATGGTTATGGCAAACAAAACTGCCATAAAAATGGGACTTATGAGTCCTGAGGAAGCCCAAAGAGTAAAATCACTTCTTGAAAAATACAATCTTGATACTTCTTATGAGATAGCAGATGTAGAGAGTTTTTATGAGGCATTTTATCTTGATAAAAAAAGCAGCGATAGTTCTATCAAATTTATATTGCCACGTGCAATCGGTGGCGTTTTCATAACTGATGCGTGTAGTAAGGAGATGGTTATAGAAGTCCTTCTCGGGTTTGGTAAACAAGCATGAAAAGAGTTTTTTTATTCTTAGCCATCACTCTATTTTTTCTCTCAGTTGAGGCGCAAGAGGCTTTAACACCGCAACAAATACGCGAATATAATAAAACGCAAGAGATAGAAAAAATAGAGCAAGAGAGAAAAACAAAAATTTCAGAGTATGTGTCAAAGCTAAGTGAGCTTGAACGTAAAATATCTGAAGAAAAAGTTTGGATGAAGAGTTACTCTTCGTATCTTGCTTCTATTGATGTAAAAGATGGGTTAAAAAAAATTCGTGAAAGAATAGCCTACCTCAAAAATAAAGGTAGTTCTTTGATTGATAAAGATGAATTAAACTCTTTACTCTCAAAAGAAAAAATTCTATCTTCCCAGATAGATCAACTCAAAGATAGAGACGGAGCACTGTTCTCCAAACTACTTACACCTCCTGAGATTGAAAATATTCCGACAATCACAAATCCATTTGATATATTTACAGGCATCTCTGTTATCAAAACATTTAATGCAGATTTTAGTGAATTTAAACAAAAAAAAGAGCAACTTACTGAACTTATCTCTCTTATTAGCAAAGAAAAAGAGATTTATGATCTGCTTATCGATATTGATAATGAGCAAAAATACTTTGAGGTTGCAAAAGAGAAAGCAAAACAACTAGAGCGATTTGAAACCGCGCTTGATACGATGATGGTTACGGCTGAAGTGTATGAAAAAAGGCTTGAAGTGATTGAAGTCAATATCAACAGAGATATAGAAAAACAGATGTACAGACTCGGCAATATCGGTATTGTTGTTTTGATTGTTCTGATTATCTTTGCACTTTTGAAGTTTGTTATCAAAAAATACATCACAGATAATGATAGATTTTATATGGCAAATAAAATTATCAACTTTGTAAATGTAACACTTATTCTCCTTATCCTTTTCTTCAACTACATAGAAAATGTAAACTATCTTGTCACGATTTTGGGTTTTGCTTCCGCGGGTATCGCGATCGCTATGAAAGACTGGTTTATGAGTATCCTTGGCTGGCTTGTTATCGTTTTTGGCGGCAGCATTCATGTTGGTGACAGGATCCGTGTTATCATGGAAGGAACGGAATATGTTGGAGATGTTATGGATATTTCACTTTTGCGTATTACACTTCTTGAAGATGTGACACTCACTACCTATGTCACCAACAGAAGAGCAGGTCGTATTATTTTTATCCCAAACAACTATGTCTTTACGCGAATGATAGCAAATTACTCGCACTCTTCACTCAAAACCGTATGGGACGGTATAGATATCACGATAACTTTTGAGTCCAATCATAAAAAAGCGATGCATATTTGTAAGCTTATAACCAAAAAGTATTCCAAAGGATATACAGATATCACAAGAAAACAGCTCAACAAAATCAGAAGCCATTACAGTCTCAAAAATACCAATGTAGAACCTAGAATATTTTCATTTATCGAAGCAAACGGAATCGCTATAAGCTCATGGTACCTCACAAATGCTTATGCGACTTTAACACTTAGAAGTATTATAAGTACGGAGATTATTGATGCGTTTAATGCAGAATATGATATCACTATCGCATACCAGACACAAAAAATTCATATCCAAAGTGTTTCAAAAAGAGAAAAACCTTTTGATGCAAATGAGGTTGTGTAGATGAGAAAAAAAGTCTATTTTAAAACTTTTGGATGCAGAACAAATCTTTATGATTCGCAGGTGATGATGAGTTCGCTCCAAGAGTATGATGTCACACAGGATGAGTCTGAAGCAGATGTTGTAGTTATTAACTCCTGTACAGTTACAAATGGAGCAGATACGCATGTGCGTTCTTATATCTCAGGACTTGAAAAAAGTTCCGATGCAAAGATATTTTTAACAGGCTGCGGGGCACATACAAAAGGTGAAAAACTCTTACGTGAAAAACGCGTTCATGGTGTTTTTGGTCAAAGTGAAAAACAGAAGATAGATTTTATGCTCGCTAAAGAGCAACCTTTCTATGATCCAGGTGATCTCAACCATATTGATAATGTGATTGTAGATGATTTTATTGGCAAAAGCAGGGCGTTTATTAAGATACAAGAGGGGTGTAACTTTCGTTGTTCTTACTGTATCATCCCTTTTGTGAGAGGTGATGCTAGAAGTATGGACGAAAGTAAAATACTTGAGCAGATATCACGTCTTGCACTCAATGGTTTTGGTGAGTTTATTCTTACGGGAACAAATGTGGGAAGTTATGGGCAAGATAGCAAAACTTCTATAGCAAAACTTATGAAAAAAATTTCACAGATT
>Ga0154590_1063_pt1 | contig 13928 bp, 10 predicted proteins | sample RifGroF2_FD_116019 | JGI IMG/M metagenome (GOLD analysis project Ga0154590, IMG submission 116019) | Sulfurimonas sp. GWF2_37_8 | reverse complement strand
GAAGATTTCCCTCTTTATCTTTGTCAAATTCAAACCCATTATTGATAAGGTCATCAATAACTTCACGTGATTTTTGACTTAAAATATTGACCGCTTCTTCATTGCAAAGACCTGCTCCAGCATCCAGTGTATCTTTGATATGGTAAGGAATATCCTCTCTATCACGGGCAAGTGCAACACCTCCCTGTGCATAAAAACTGTTGCACTTAAAAGTTTCACGTTTATTAATTATCAAAACTTTTTTATCTTTTGGCAACTTACTCGCAGCATAAAGTCCAGCGACTCCAGCACCCACAATTATGACATCATATTGCATCTGTTTATTCACAATTCACACTCTTTTCTTTTGGTTGGTATTGGGGTTGCTTATGAAATATAAATGCAACATCATCATCACTTTGTTCCAACTCTTTTGTATAAAAAGGAGCCCCTTTATAGCCACATCCGCTCAAACCAAACAAAAAGATTGCTATAATTAGCGGATGAAAAACGCTTCGCAGATACTTAACTCTATTCAAAGTAAACCTCAATTCTCAAAACTTAATAGATATAAATGTATAAAAAAAATAGAGTCTATGTTTATGCCAACATTTCAAAGATTTGTACAATTTACGTATATAAAAAATGAGACTCTTTTCTTTGTTTTAAACCATAATGCCGGTAAACAAGAATTTGATAATAGTATAGAAAATATTAAAAAGGCTTTAAATCTTTATGCACCCGCAGAGTGCGGAGAACTCGATATAAAAGATATAAAAGCTTTCATTACACATTCGCCCGCTACAAAAGAAGCAAAACCCTTACAAAAAATACAAAAATATAAAGAACGCTCTAATGGTGACTTTACTATTGATATTAAAGATCCACGCTTAAATGCACTTGTACAAAGTATCCAAAAAATTATAAAAGAGAAAAATGCAACTTCAAGATAGCATACAACAGCTCCCTCAAACTCCTGGTGTTTACCAGTATTTTGACATTCATAATAATCTTCTCTATATAGGCAAGGCTAAAAATCTCTCAAAAAGAGTCAAAAGCTATTTTAACTTTACACCTGAACTGAAGCCAAATTCCAATCTTGGTATTCGTATCAGCAAAATGATTTCTCAGGCACATTCACTACACTATATTATTGTAAATAGTGAGCACGATGCACTCATTTTGGAAAACTCACTTATCAAACAACTCAGCCCAAAATACAATATTCTTCTTAGAGATGATAAAACGTATCCCTATATTTTTTTAGACAACTCTCAAAAATATCCGCGTTTTGATATTACAAGAAAGGTTCTCAACAGCCAAAACATCAGCTATTTTGGTCCATATTCTGTAGGTGCCAGAGACATTTTAGACTCCATTTATGAACTTTGCAAACTAGTACAAAAAAAGAGTTGCCTTACTTCAAAAAAACTTTGTTTATATTATCAAATAGATAAATGCCTCGGTCCATGTGAACTTCCTATCACCAAAGAAAGATATCAGCAGGAACTTTCTTTTGCACATGAGCTGATTGAAAATAAGAAAAAACTCCTAAAACTACTCGATGAAAAAATGCAATTTTATGCTCAGGAAATGCGTTTTGAAGAAGCAGCACAACTTCGAGATAGGATACAGCGCATAGAAAAAAGTCAGATACAAAGTGATATCGACTTTGCAAGCGTAGAAAACTATGATATTTTCGCCTTTGCAAACAATGACAAACGTGCTGTAGTCGTAAGAATGTTTATGAGACATGGGAAAATCATCTCCTCTACCCATAACTTTCTTCAAATAAATGAGAGCTATGATGAAGATGAACTTTATCAAAGAATTCTTCTTGACTTTTATGCTGCAGATAAGCCACCTATTATTGCACCTATTTTGATACACAAGAAGTTTGAAGGGATTGGACTTATAGAAGAGCATTTAACAACTCTTTTTGGTAAAAAAGCAAGTATCAAAGTACCTCAAATAGGAGAGAAAAAACAACTTATTGAGTTGGCTTTGCTTAATGCATATGAACTTTTAAAGCAAGAAAAAAATAAAAGCAATACAGATAATCTTGAAGTTATACAAGAACTTTTTTCACTTGAAAAAATTCCATCACGTGTAGAAATCTTTGATAACTCACATATGTCAGGTGTTGCAACCGTCGGGGCTATGGTAGTTTATGAAAACGCTGCGTTTGATAAAAAAAGCTACAGAATTTATCATCTTGAAGCAAAAGATGAGTACCAGCAAATGCGCGAAATGCTTACAAGAAGAGTTGAAAGTTTTGCAAAAAACTCTCCTCCGGATTTATGGATTATAGATGGCGGGAGTACACTTTTAAAATTGGCTCAAGAGATTTTATTTTCTTACGGCGTACATATTGATATTATTGCTATAGCCAAAGAAAAAGTTGATGCAAAAGCCCATCGTGCAAAAGGCAAAGCCAATGATATTCTCCATACTAAAGAAGATTTTTTTAAGCTCAAAAGTAGTGATCTTAGACTTCTTTGGGTTCAAAAATTAAGAGACGAGGCACATAGAAGTGCCATTGCGTTTCATAAAAAAACAAAACTAAAACTCGATCAAGAGAGCCAGCTTTTATCATTGCATGGTATCTCAATGGCAAAAATAAAAAAACTTTTAAATCATTTTGGAACGTTTGAGTCTGTAAAAAACTCTTCATTTGAAGAGATATGCTCAGTTTTAAATATAAAAGATGCAAATGTCATTAAAAAATATTACAAATAAGTTTTCTTTTTAAAGCTTTATGTTATATTTGTGCCAATTCTAGTTTAACTACTAAAGCATAAGGGTTTTTTATGGACAAAATAACACCTATAGATGAAGAGTACCTGTTTGAACAAAATGTTATTATCAGTCAAACCGATTTGAATGGTTTTATCACTTACGCCAACAAGACGTTTTGTAATATTTCTGGTTATAGCGCACAAGAGCTCGTTGGCAAACCACATAATATTATTAGGCATCCAGATATGCCAAAAGCTGCGTTTGAGAAGATGTGGTCAACTATTCAGGGTGGTCAAGTTTGGAATGGTATTGTTAAAAATCTTAGAAAAGATGGTTTATATTATTGGGTTGAAACTGAAATTTTACCAATTAGAGATGAAAATCTAAAAATCATAGGTTATATTGCTGCAAGAAAACCTGCTTCTAGAAAAAACATACAAGAGAGCGAAGAACTTTATAAAAAAATGCTCAACTCTGAAAATAAGGGCTAAGGGATGCTACTATACAACTCTAAAAAAGAATTTTTAGGTATTGATGAATTTGATTTACAAAGCTTAGGTCTGAGTAGTTTATCTGATTTACTTGCCATATCATCTGATTTTTCTGATCTATTTGTAAAAACACCTGGATATATCCATAATTTTAAACATGTACATTGGATAGATTTTATTACCTGCGCGGATTCTACTGAAGCACCAAAAGTTATTATTCATCTTCACGGGGATAACTATAAATGTACTCTCAAGATAACAACTGTGTTTTTGAGTGATGCTCCAACCTCACAAGCATTCCTTGTTAATCTTCAAAATATTAGAAAACTTACCCCAAATGAAGTTCTTGGGATAGCTGATGATATACCGTGTCAACAAGCTTCAATAGCCCCGCAAGCTAAGCAAATCGATACTGTTGCAACTCCAATTATAACACTAGCAAGACAAATAAAACAAAATGAAGAAATTATCGAGCAGGAGCAAGTAGCTCTTAGCGCTATATATGAAATAATTGATAATGATAAGCCTTTAGACATTGATATAGAAGAGAGGGAAGAAATTATTCCTCAAGTGCAACCTGCGGTGATAAAAACGCAAGAACCAATAGCTGCACAAAAAATGAAAATTCAAGAATCAAAAATTATTCAGACAGAAGAAGCTCAATTAGAGTCAGAAAATGAATATATTTTTGATCCTCAGGTAGCATCGAAAGAGCTTGGACTTCCTATAGATTTGATTGAAGAGTTTATTGAGGACTTTATTGAACAAGCAAAAGAGTTTAAAAGTGATCTTTATGCCGCGTTAGATGCAGCAGAGATAACTAATGTGAAAATACTCTCACATAAACTTAAAGGTGTTGCAGCTAATTTACGTGTTGCAGATGCCTTTGATACGCTTTCAATTGTCAATACCTCGACAGACCTTGCTATAATCAAAGCCAATCTCGATAAATTTTATAGAATCATCACAAAACTTTCAGGTGAAAAATTGGAGCCAAGAAGTGAGGAAGATGCATTTGTCGTGGATTTTAAAGATGAAGATACAAGCGATGAATTTTATCTCAAAGAAGACGAAGATAATTTAGACGAGCCCTTAGAGCTAAGTATTGTAGATGATGACGTACCGAGTGTTATAAAAATGCCAGAACTTGCAGATGATGATTTTTCTCCGATACTAACTGAAGATATTTCTTCTGCACATTTGGAGATAGACTTGGAAATGCTAGACTTTGAAAAACTTTCTTTAGAAGTATCAAAAATTGATGCACCTTCTGAGCAACTTGAAGATAATGAAGATACTTTAGAATTACTTCACCAAAATAAAGAAGCTAAAGTCAAACCTATTTCTCTTCTTGATACAGGAATAAAACCAGATTTTCGCTTTGATTACAAGAGAGAAGTTATTGCAAATGAAATAGGAATTGATATTGATTCTTTTAATGAACTCTTTAATGATTTTTTAGAGGAAAGCAGAGATGTTTGTACACAAATCAAAAACGCAATTGAAAATAAAAACACGGAGCTCTACAGAGCAGAAGCCATTAAGCTAAAAGGAATGAGTGAGAATATGCGTATTAAAGAACTTTCTGCTGAACTAGGTATTATTATTAGTGGCACTCAGGCTTCCGAAGCTATGAATTCTATCAAAAAAATTGATGCGATACTTTCGCAAATAGGAGCGTAAATATGCAATTAGGACTCAAAAATAGACTACGACTTATAAGTCTTTTCCCAATTTTAATTCTATTTTTTATTACGAGTTACTTTCTATATGACTCATATGAAAACTATAAAGCGGCACAACTTATCAAGGATAAACTCTCTGAAAACAGGCTTCTAAATGACCTTGTTGGAAATATCTCACGTGAAAGAGGTATGACGGTTATTTATCTCGGTAATGCTTCAGAAAATACAATGAAATCTCTTTCAAAACAGAGAACAATTGTTGATGAAATAGAAGCAAAATATCTAGGGTACCTGAAAACCAATACAATCGTTGAAAATCCTCAAGATGTTGGTCGTACAAATGCCAAATCACTCTCTGACTCACTTGTAGAAATCAAAAAAATCAGAGAACTTGTTGACTCGCAGCAAACAAACTTTGCAGATGTTTATGAAAAAGTTTATGGAACAGCTCAATCAAAGGGTATTAAACAGCTAGAAGAGATAACAAGTAATCAGATGGATCCAGAGATTAACGAGCTTTCATCTTCGTATATCTCTATCGTAAGAGCCAAAGAGTTTACTGCAGCAGAGAGGGACTTCATATCATTTGCAATTGCACGTGCAAAAATACTTGAAGGAAATGAATTTAATACCTGGATTTCACTTATTGCTAAAGCGGATACAATCAACTATGATACTCTCCAAAATAAAGATTTAATTGCTCAAATAAATGCAATTATTAAAGATGAAGACACGCTTGAGCTTTTGGATGATATTAATACAGAAAGAACACAGATTATCTCAGATGCACAAAATGGAGAATTTGAAACAAGTTCAGGTATCTGGTTTACTATGCTCTCTGAGAAAACAAATATCCTTTCTAAAGCCGAAGATTTGATTCTCTCTGCGATGGATGAAAGAGCGATACAAGTTCAGACCGATGCGATGCAGTTCCTTACAATGACACTTATTATCTGGCTTATCTCTGTTATTCTAGCTATCCTAGGCTTTTTATTATCAAACGAGATCGCAAAAAATATTAAAAACCTCGAGAACGTACTTCAAAAAGTTGCTGAAGATGCTGAAGATGAAGAAACTAAACTCAATATCAACTTACATACCTCAGAAGGAACCGCGGAAGCTTATGCGCTTCTTGAGAGAATTATTAAGCAAACCAGAGAAGATAAAACGTTTGCACAAGAAGCAAGTGAAGCAAAGTCAATGTTCCTTGCAAATATGTCTCACGAGATTCGTACACCACTTAACGGAATTGTTGGTTTTACCGAACTTCTTAAAGATACAGGTCTCCAAGAAGAACAATCTGAATTTGTTGATATCATTGAAAAAAGTTCAGAAAATCTTCTTGAGATTATCAATAATATTCTTGACCTTTCTAAAATTGAAAGTAATAAACTTGAGATTGAAAATATTGCGTTTAACCCTATTGAAGAATTTGAAAGTGCTGTTGAAGTTTATGCAGTACGTGCAAGCGAAAAACATATTGACCTTGGATGTTATATTGATCCTGAACTCGAACGACCACTTAAAGGAGATCCGACAAAACTGAAAGAAGTTATTATCAATCTTCTCTCAAACGCAGTCAAGTTTACAAGTAGTGCAGGTTCAATTAATGTTGACATCAGAAAAATAGACAGTGGTGAAGCTGGTGTAACAAGGGTTAGATTTGAAGTTCAAGACAGTGGTATCGGTGTTACCAGTGAGCAAAAATCAAGAATATTTGAAGCTTTTTCACAAGCAGATACGTCAATTACACGTAAATATGGTGGTACTGGTCTTGGTCTTACTATTTCAAGTCGATTTATCGAACTCATGGGCGGGTACTTAGATCTTCATAGTGAGCCAGGAGACGGAACTACTTTCTTCTTTACTATTGATTTTGAAGAAGTAGAAACACTCAATGAAAGTCTCAAAGGAAACTATACAAGTATCAATGCCCTTGTACAAGAATCTTCACATAAATCAAAACGCCAAGAGAAATATCTTCGTGAATATTTAGACTTTTATGGAGTAAGCTACACAACATTTAATGATATAAGTGAGGTTGAAACCTTACAGAGACAGGTTAGCTACGATCTTGTTTTTGTTGATTTTGATTATGTGTCTGAGGAGAATTTAGTTGCTTATGGCAATCTTCCACAAGAACTTATTCTTTTAACAAAATCATTTTACATGAAAAAAATCGATTCTCTTCATGCAAATATTTTTAAGACACTTTATGAGCCGTTAAATGGAACAAAAATAAGAGTTGTTTTAGAAAACTATTTGCAAGGTAACTTTAATGAAAAACGTATTAAAAAATCTGCTAAAAAAAGTTTTAATGCGCAAACATCAAAGTTTAAAGCAAATGTACTTGTAGCCGAAGACAATATCATCAATCAAAAACTTATACAAAGAACACTTGAAGATTTAGGGCTTCATGTGACAATAGCAGCTAATGGACTTGAAGCTTTTCAAAAAAGAAAAGATGGAAACTTTGACGTTATATTTATGGATATTCAGATGCCATTTCTTGATGGTGTAGAGGCTACTAGAGAGATATTAGAGTATGAAACGGAATATAATCAACCACATGTACCAATTATCGCCTTAACAGCGAATGCATTAAAGGGAGATAGGGAAAGATTTCTTGCAGCAGGTCTTGACGAATATACAACAAAACCTCTTGTTCGTGCGGAAATCGTATCATTACTTGGAAATTTTCTCTCTGATTTTATTGTTCAAGAACAAAAAGTTCCCAAAACTGCACAAGAAGGTTTGGAGAGAGCAAAAATCGAACAAGAAAATGTTGCACAAGAGATAAAAACCATCATGCTCACAGAAGAAGAAATGTTTAAAGTTGAATTAGTGGATAAAAAACCACCTATGATGGCAAGTTACAAAGCAGATATTTTACTCTCTAAAAAAACACCTTTTGAAGCAAAACTTTATACAAAGGTACTGCACTCACTTGGCTATTCTTATGAAGTTGCAAGCACCGTAGAAGAGATGGAGAGTATGGTACATAATAATAGCTATAAACTTATCTTATTTGATAAAGAATGTGATGGTCTAGATTTGGCTTCGTTTTCTGCAAACGTTAAAAAAGCAAATAAAAGCAGAGATTTAGATAGTTACTTAGTTATTATTAATGATTCAGCTTCTGTTGAGAATACGGATGACGCACTCTACGTTCATGAGAGTATTAAAAATATTGTAAATAGAGATTTATTACGACTTGTATTCGAAAAATTTATTTAAGGTAAAAAAATGATAAAAACAGACCTAATTGTATTAGCAGTTGATGATGATTTGATAAATCTAAAACTCTTGAAATCTATGCTCATGAAGAGCGGACACGTTAAAGAGGTAATTGAAGCAAAAAATGGTTCGGATGCTATTGGAGAATTGAAAAAAAGAGATGATATTGACCTTATTCTTCTTGATATTATTATGCCGATTATGGGCGGTATAGATATGCTTAAAGTTGTTCGTGCTGATGATAATCTTCGTCAGTTACCTATAATAGTTCTCACAACAGATGAGACGAAGAAAAGTGATGCTTTGGAGTATGGTGCAAATGGTTTTCTCATGAAACCTATCAGAAATGACGACCTAATGAAAAAGATCGCAACAGTTATCATCTAACACTTATCTACAGCATAGCGCGATAGCGCTAGCTATTTTCACTGTGCAAAACTTAAGCAACTAAGATTTGCTTGAGAACCTCTTCTACACGACTTACAGCTACAATCTCAACTGCGTCTTGAACTTCCTTTGGAATATCATCCAAATCTCTCTCATAATTTTTAGCGGGAATTAAGACCTTTGTCATGCCTGCTTTATGTGCAGCTATAAGTTTTTCTTTGAGTCCACCGATAGGAAGTACATCTCCGCTGAGTGAAACCTCACCTGTCATTGCTATTTCAGAACGTATCTTTTTACTGCTCAATATAGAAGCAATTACACTAACCATAGCAATACCGGCACTAGGACCATCTTTTGGTGTTGCACCATCTGGAACATGAATATGCAAATCATAGCGTTTATAAACCTCACTAGGATCTATTTCTACTTTATCTTCCATCTCTTTAAATGTTAGGGGGATGTTTTCATCATCTATTTTAAGCTTTTTGGTATCAATAAGTGTTTTTACCACACTCATTGCAATTCTCGCAGACTCTTTCATAACGTCACCAAGACTTCCTGTCAGTTGAAAGTTGCCCTTGCCTTTGATACGAATACTCTCTATTTTTAGAACATCACCACCGACGGCAGTCCATGCAAGACCATTTACAACACCTACAACAGGTATTTTTGTTGTTTTTTCTATTTCAAAAACACTTTTATCAAAATAATTTTTGAGATTTTTAAGTGTTACCGTAATTTTGCCATTTTGTTTATTTTGCAATATCTCTTTGGCAGCTTTTCGGCTCATGTCAGCTATACGACGACGAAGGTTACGTACGCCCGCTTCTCTTGTAAAACTATGAATAAGCTCTTTGAGTGCTGTTGCAGATATACTCACTTCTGAAGGCTTCAAACCATGCTTTTTGAGCTCTTGAGGGATAAGATAGCGTTTTGCTATCTCATATTTTTCTTGCGGTGTATAAGAACTGACAGTAATAAACTCCATTCTATCACGAAGTGGTGCAGGAATACGCCCTATATCGTTGGCGGTTGCGATAAAGATAACGTTACTCAAATCCAGATTGAAGTTAAGATAATAGTCTCTAAACTCACTATTTTGTTCAGGATCTAGTATCTCTAAAAGTGCTGCTGTTGGATCACCTCTTTGTGAACGTGACACTTTATCAATCTCATCTAAAACTATCACAGCGTTCATTTTCTTCGCATCAATTAGACCTTGCACAATACGCCCCGGCATTGCGCCTACATACGTTCTTCTATGACCTCTGAGCTCATTTACATCTTCAAGCCCACCCAGTGCTATACGCACTAACGGACGTTTTAGTGCAGTTGCTATAGAGTTCGCAAGAGATGTTTTTCCTACACCTGGAGGTCCAGAAAAACATAAAATTGCTCCAGCACTTTTTTTGAGACTGATACCACGAAGCTCTAAAAGTTCACGAACTGCAAAATACTCAACGATACGTTTTTTTGGTTTTTCTAGAGAAAAATGGTCTTTATCAAGTTGCGTTTGTACATCATCTATCTTGAGTGCTTTTTTAGACTCTTCGCCAAAAGGGATCTCTAAAACCCAATCAAGATAGGTCTGTGTCATAGACGCATCGGAAGAGTCTGGATGCATTCGTGAAAAACGCTCTATCTGCTTAGATATCTCTTTGTATGCATCTTCGTTCATCTTCGATTTTTTTGCTTCAAGTTTTTTACGATACTCTTCTATCTCTTCATCCCGTGAAGTATCTGTTCCAAGTTCTTTTTGTATCTGTTTGAGCTGCTCTTTTAAGAAATACTCTTTATTGACTTTTTCTATATGTGAATGTACTTTTGAACGTATCTCTTTTTGCAATTTATGTGCTTCGATCTCATCCATCAAAAAGTCAACAAGATCTAAAAATCTTTTTTCAGTATCTACTTCAACAAAAAGTTTATATGCCTGCTCCTTTTTTAGTTTTACCGTACTTGATATCAAATCTATAATACGATTATTATCATGATTTTCTTCAATTGTACGCAATAAATCAGGCGGAAAATAGTTACTAACTGCAGAAAGTGCTCTTACTTTTTCTCTCACAACTTCTAAAATTGCATCTATACGAAGTGAACTTGCGTTTATTGGTTCTATAACATCTACATGAGCGATTAGCGGTTTGTCAGAAACTTTATGTATCATTTTTGCACGCGCCAAACCTTGAAAAAGAACTTTTATCCGTCCATCAGGAAGTACTACCTTTCTCATAATGGAGCCAACAACTCCAACATCATAAAGAGAATCATAATCTCGCTGCGTTTCATGTCCAGGTTTTGTAGAGCAGACGATAACAAGAGAATTGTCTTCGATTGCTCTTGCTGCTGCACTTATATTTGTCTCATCACTCAAAAATATCGGTGAAATCATAAAAGGGTATAAAAAAAGTTCATCTTCTGCTAGTACGGGAATATCAGCAGGAAAATCTCCATAATTGCTTAATTTCATATATTGTCCTATTTATTTATAGTATTTGCATTTTCTGTGCTTTCTTGAGGAACTGAGTTTCTTGAGACCACACTTTTTGTATCAGGCACCATAAAGCCATACCAGCTCTCTTCACCATCACCCTCAAACCATGCACGGTACCAAGCTGTATTGGCTCTTTCTATCTCGTTCCAATTTATCCATGGTTGCGGCTTAATATTTTTATAATATTCTGCACTTCGTGGTTTGTCAAGTCGTGTATAAAGGTCTGCAATGTTTTCATTAAGTGCAGCGTCTGCTAGATGCAAATTTGTTAACATCGTATCTACAACTCCGTAGTATATAGAATGAGGATAAAACCTCTTAAAGTTATCGCCTTCTATGATGGCATCTTGTATGAGAACTTGATCACGCCATGGATTTGGAAGTGCAAGGTATTTCGCTTTTATCTTCATAAACTCTGCAAACTCTTTTTCATTTGGATTTGCATATCTTTTTATGTATTCATTGAAGAAATGCTCACTTAAGAGATACTCTTCTTCATGCATATGTGCGATGGCTAAAATAATAGTGGCTTCTGGCAAAAGAGGAGAACCTATATGTTCACCTTGCAGAGAACTGTAGTAGTTATCAGCTTTCTCCAGATCACCATCAGAAACAGACTCAACAATCTTTGAATACCAATAAAGAGCAGGTTTGTTATACTCTTCAAGTTCTTTCGAACAGCCGCCGAAAAAAATTAGTCCACTCAGCAGGAGAAGATAAATATTTGTTTTTAAATGCATACAATAAAGTCCTAGTTTTAAATGAGTTGTTATTTTATCTAAAACTTCTATAACAGGTATTAAAGTAGGTATGTTTTATGCTTTAAAGTGTTATACTTCACAAAATTTACAAAAGGTTTTTTTATGACATTTGACTTACAAGTCCCTATTTTAGGCTTTGATAACATTAAAAAAGTTGAGTTACAAAAGATAGATGATATCTTTATGAAGATGCAGGCAGTAGAGGATGAATATATCTCTTTTACGCTTATTAACCCTTTTGTTTTAACTGAGTATGACTTTGAAATACCAGAAAAAATCCAAAATCTTCTTGAGATAACTGGTACTTCAAATATCTTAGTTATGAATATAGTTCTTATTCAAACACCGATAGAAGAGTCTGTTATCAACTTTATAGGACCACTTGTTTTTAACACAGATTCCAAAAAAGCTGCACAAATCATCCTTCAAGAATCAAGCACATATAGTGTTGCAGAAAAAATATCTACTTTTTTAAAAAATTGAGCAGCTACCTCGTAATGAAAACTAAAGGAAAACCACTGCTTAAATATATAAAGTCACTGTTATTTCAACTAAATTGTTAGATGATGACGCGAGACCCAGAAAAATAAGTATAATTTGTTTATGAATTTAGAGACAATACAAAATAAAACCATACTTCTTTTTGGAAAAAGTCGCGCTTTTAGCTCTGTAGAGTTTGATGCACAGATGCGTTATCACAAGATAAAAGTTGTCAAAGAGAATAGTGAAGATGTTGTGCTTATTGTTGAGGGTAAGATGATGACGCCTTATGAGCAAAATGCAAGTGATGCTCTTTATGAAAGCAAAAAAATCAAAAGTGTTTCGATATACGAGCTTGATCGCGCACTTGCCCAACATATAGATGCAGATGCCTTACTTATGAGTCTCAAGCTTTCTCACGATAAAGAGCGGCTTCTTGCGTTTATAAAAAATTTTATGATAAGTGATACACTTTTTTTTAGATTGCTTAAGATGTATGAGTGGGGTGGAGAGGATTTTTTTGAAAATGATGAGAACCGTGACGTTACAGCCGCGTTAATCGGTCGTTTTTATGAAAAAATAGAGCGAAACCATAATGTTCAATACGTGACGCTTGGGCTTATGCATCTTATCACGCAGTGCAAAAACGCAGAACTTATTGAAGCCATCGCTTTGTTAGAACCTTTACAAAAATATCTCTCACATCATGCAGAAAACGCAAACAGAGCCATTATTAAATCTATCGCAAAACATCCAATAACACCAAAAAGTGTCTTGAAGATGTTTATTCAAAAGGCGGATATCCAGATAAAAATACTCATAGCACTTCGTGAAGATTGTGATGTGCTCATACAAAAACAACTCTTTGAAAGTGGTGAAAAAATACTTTGTGAGGCACTTTCACTCAATGCGAACCTTGATAGAGATATCGCAAAAGCGCTCATGAAAGAAGAGAGACACGCAAAAAATATGGCGCATGCTATCAAACTTGATAGTGATTTATTTGAGATATTTTTGGATGGACAAAGTGTAGAACTCGCTACAAACAGCTCACTTATGCCTCAGATGCAAGAGAAGCTTTTTGTGCTTCAAGATGAAGCGGTAAACGCAGCCCTTGCGGCGAATAAAGTGCTAGATGAACAGATGTTCAGAGAGCTTTTTTCTTTGGAAAATGAGACTATTGCATCGACACTTTATGCAAACGCAGCCACGCCGCAAATTTTTTTGCGTGAAGCTTATTTAAACGCAGTCTATCATCTCTCTCTTGCCAAAAATCCAAACACTCCATCAGATATCTTGCTTTTACTAGGCACAAGTACGGACGCTAGGATACTTGAAGCTTTGGCAAAAAATGAAAGCACACCCGTGGCACTTTTATACCAACTTCAACTTGATAGCAGGTTTGAGCGTTTTGTCAAAGAAAATGCTGCGTTTGGGGCACATATACAAACCCAGAATATGGGTTGGATTGTCTAAAGGATACAAATGAGAGCCTCAGAACTCACACAAATGATAAGCGCACTCGTGACGCAAAAAGTCCCTACATTTTTGTGGGGCGCGCCAGGCATAGGGAAGTCTTCTATCGTTAAACAGATAGCGATTGAAAAAGAGATGGGTTTTATTGATCTGCGTTTATCGCTCATGGATCCGACCGATCTCAAAGGTATCCCTT
>Ga0154590_1091_pt5 | contig 14028 bp, 17 predicted proteins | sample RifGroF2_FD_116019 | JGI IMG/M metagenome (GOLD analysis project Ga0154590, IMG submission 116019) | Sulfurimonas sp. GWF2_37_8 | reverse complement strand
TTTCTTGTTCCCTTAAATGGTCCTCATCCCTACGGCAGACGCGCTTTGAGAGTTTCTATGGGTTATGTGAGTCGTCTCAAAGTCCATATCTATGAGGATATTTTTGTGACAATACAAAAGCTCAAAACGATGGGTTACAAAATATTTGCCGCAGAGATAACAGAAGATTCAACCCCGCTCATGCAGGTAAAAATACCTGAAAAATGGGTGCTTTTAATGGGGCATGAAGGTTATGGCATCTCCAAAGAGATATTGGAGGTTTGCGATGAAGTTGTGCATATTGAGATGCAAGAGGGAGTCAAAAGTTTCAATGTAGGCGTCGCCGCCTCACTGCTCATGTACCGATTTAAGTATAGTATTTAATCTAAAGACGGTTTAGAAGTTCTGCTTTTTTAGAAAAGAACTCATCATCGCTCAGGATGCCTGCAGCATGAAGTTTCGCTAGTTTTTCTATCAGATCTACGATAGAGTTTGATGATTCATTGGATATATTTTGCTGTTGTTGTGGAGGTGCCACTGTTTCTTGCGACTGCGTTTGGAGATAATCTGGCTCTGCAAAATTAGTAAGGGAAAGATTCTGTATCACGCCTGTGCCTGAAATAATAGGTAGTGTTGCAACAGAGACAGTGCCGTACTGGCTGGTAAATGTAAGAGATGTGTCACCGCCTTGTTGTTGAGAGACACCACTGATATTATGATTAAGTGTATCATACACTGTAACTTGCCCATTTAACTCAACCGCAAGTCTCTGAGGAAATACAGCATATCGGATATTGTTTTGACCTCCGCTGCTAAATGCAGAGCCAAGATTTGTTGGCCACCATTGGTTGCTTCCTGAAGTTCCTGCAGGTATGATAGGAAAAATTTGTGTGTTCATAAGTGCATTAGAGATCTCAGCGCAGAGATTGTTCACGGTATTTTTCAGTCCATAATTGAACATATCGCCAACCATCGTCATCCCTCCTCGCATCCATTGACCAGAACCACCAAGTTCGGGACAATTGAACTGTGCCATAGTTCCACCTCCATTACTCACAGCAATAATCATATGTATGACGGCTTCTATACTTAAATTATAACGACCTGCAAGATTGTTTACGAGATTTTGACCTTCTGGGGTGAATTGTTGCATATTTATTCCTGTGGGTGTTTGATAGAGAGTGGGAAAAGTTCAAAAAATGAAAACCGCATTATAGCGATATTATACTTGTTAACTGATGTTACGCACTTTTTATGCGTTAGCGGATACAAAAAGAAAAAGTCTCAGTTGAGTGTTTATCTTTTTCTGTTTGCGTTTTGTTGTTTCTATTCGCCTTTTTTGAGAATTAGGGTAGTTGATTTGTCGAAGTTGAAGTATTTTTTGGCAGCTTCTTGCACATCTGCGGCTGTGACTTTTTTGATATTTTCTTCGTAGTTCAAAAGAGGTGTTATATCGCCGCGTACAAGATAACCTCCATAAAGGTTTGCGACAGAAGTCGAACTCTCAAGTGAATAGATAAAGTCTGATTTTGTATTGATTTTGACTTTTTCTAGTTCTGCCTGAGTTACTTGTGTGTTTTTCATCAACTCTATCTGTGTTAGCAGTTCTTTTTCCACATCCTCAGCTTTAACACCAGGATTACAAGTTGCTAAAAAGATAAAAAGAGAAGGGTCGATGTTTTCCATGTTATAGGCATAGATAGAATTTACAAGGCGTTTTTTGTCTATAAGTTCTTTATAAAGTCTTGAACTTTTTCCAGAATAGAGTATCTGAGAAATCATGCTCAAAGTTACCTGATCTTTATCTTTGAAGTCAGGGATATGGAAAGTTATAGCAAGCATCTCTACTTCACTCTCTTTTTTGACAAGGACGCGTTTTGCCCCGTTTTGCTCAGGTTCTACAAACTTAAACGCAGGTATTTCGGCTTTGTTTGTTATAGAGCCAAACTCTTTTTTTGCTTTTGCAAAGACTTCTTTTGGGTCAACATCACCTGTAACCATAAGTATCGCGTTGTTTGGTTGGTAATAAGTCGCGTGAAAGTTTCTGATATCATCAATCGTCCATGTCTTGATATCATTCATAAAACCAATTGGTGTCCAGTGGTATGGGTGATACACATACGCATTGTTAAACAGTGCAAAATACAAAAAGCCCATAGGGTTGTTTTCAGTTCTCCAGCGTCTCTCTTCGGCTACGACATCACGCTCAGGTTGGAACTCTTCATCTTTGAGGTTGAGGTTTTGCATGAGTTCTGCGTAAAGCTCTATAGATTTGCCAAGGTTTTGCGTGCTTGATTTGATGTAGTAGTGCGTGTAGTCAAAACTTGTAGAAGCATTATTCATCCCGCCGATACCTTTGACCTCTTTGTCAAATTCGCCCGCGCTGAGGTTTTTTGTCGATTTGAAGTTCATGTGTTCAAGCATATGTGCGATACCTGTTTTGCCCATGATTTCATTGCGGCTTCCGACTTTATAGAAGATGTCTGTGCTGATGACATCTGTATTGTTATGAAGTGGGACTACAACGATTTGCAGCCCGTTTTCAAGTGTCTGCGTTTCATATTTTGGTAGAGATGATGCCATTAATGTTCCTAAAAGTAGTGTTATTGAAAGTAAAAACTTCATATTATTTTCTATCGGCTCCGATCGCCTCTGTGATGTTCGTATATCCATCTGCTTTGAGAAGCTCTATCAGCCCCAAGTTGATATCGTGTATCATATCAGGACCATGAAAAACGAGTCCGCTATATATCTGTACCAAAGAAGCGCCTGCTTTGATGCGTTTGTAAGCCTCTGCCGCTGAATCTATCCCACCTACAGAAATAAGTGTAGTTTTGCCATAAAGCTCTTTAGCAATAGCTTCGAAAATCTCAAAACTTTTTTTCTTAAGTACCGCACCACTGAGTCCACCGATATCTTTCGGATGCGCTACAAGTGAGTAGTCTATCGTCGTGTTAGTTGCGATGATACCGTCCGCTCCTTTTTCCACTGCCATTTTTGTAAGTGCTACTGCATCTTCTGGGGTCATGTCAGGAGCTATTTTGAGTAAGATAGGTTTATTTGTAATGGCTTTTGCTTCTGCAAAAAGTCTTGAGATAAACTCTTCGTTTTGCAAATCTCTCAAACCTGGAGTGTTTGGAGAAGAGATGTTGATAACGATGTAGTCACCCAAAGAGTGTAGGGCTTTTATGAGTGTTGTGTAGTCGTTGATGGCTTCGCTCTCAGGTGTAACCTTGTTTTTACCGATGTTTACACCGATTGGCGTAGTAAAAGGGTAGATTTTTTTGAGTCTTTGTTGTGCTTTGAGCAGACCTTCGTTGTTAAAACCCATAGCATTTTGAAGCGTCTCTTCTTCGATATGGCGAAACATACGAGGTTTAGGATTGCCATCTTGTGGTTTTGGAGTGATGGTTCCTACTTCGGTAAAACCAAAACCGAGCGTCTGAATACCGCGAATCATCGTTGCATTTTTATCAAATCCAGCACCAAGACCGATAGGATTGTAAAATATACGACCGAAAAGCTCTTGTTTGAGGATATCATCTGCTATAAAATGCGACTTTAAAAATGCGTTAAAAGGAAGTTGACAGATATTTGGAAGGGCTAAAACGCAGGCTGCAATATGATGCGCAGTCTCAGGGTCTAGTTTAAAAAGTAATGGTTTTATGGATTGATAGTTTATCATTATGTGTTACACTCACTTTTGAAAATTTAGAGATTATACTAGAATATAGGTAAAGATTTACTAAACGCAGGAGCACGCAGATGCAAAAAATACGAGTTTTAGTACCTCTTGCAAAGGGTTTTGAAGAGATAGAAGCGGTGAGTATTGTTGATGTTTTACGAAGAGCAGATATAGAAGTTTTGTTAGTTTCTTTAAATGAAAACTTCTTAGTCGAAGGTGCAAACGGCATCACACTTCAAGCGGATATGGATATCAAAGAGGTGGATGTGGATAGACTCGATATGATAGTCCTTCCTGGTGGTTGGGGTGGAACACATACACTTGCCGAAGATGTCAATGTGCAAAGGATATTGCAAGAGATGGATACAAAAGGCAAAAATATCGCTGCTATCTGCGCCGCTCCTTTTGCACTCAGTGTGGCAGGTGTTCTCAAACAAAAGTTTACTTGTTACCCATCAGTAGAAGAGCAGATAAAAGAGAAAGGTTACATGGGCGACAAAATGATGGTTGTTGAAGATGCAAACATCATGACTTCACGTGGACCCGCAACAGCAATATGTTTTGCACTTGCTATCGTGAAAAAACTCAAAGGAGAAGCAACATACAAAAGTCTCAAAGAAGGTCTTTTAGCGACTTATTGTGAGTGAATGAAATCATAGAAGTTAAGCTCTATAAAGTCGGAGGAGGATGTTAGCTTTTAGATTTTTATTTGTCTGTTCGTTAAATTTCACTTACTTATTGATGTTACACACATAAACGAATACGTTCATTTATGTGGCTTTTTTCTAATTAATTTTCACGATTATTGTTTAGACTTCTTAAAATACAAGAGGTTAAAAATGAAAAAACAGTATTTTTATAGCTTAGTAACGGCAAGTTTACTTTTTGTAGGTTGTGGAAGTAGCGATACAACGGCTCAAGATGCAACATATAGTGATGTAATAGTAGAAAGAGGACCAGTTTTTGGTTCGTATGTCGTAGATGTAAATGGACAGAGAGCTTACAATCTTGAGAATAATACTTATAGATTTAGAGTAATTCCTACTTACCCAATCACCGCTTATGGCGGATATATAGATGTCAATCGGGATGGGATAATCGATGGAAACGACACAGCTCTTACTACACCACTTGTTTTGGCGGAACAAAATAGAAATAAAATTACCATATTAACCACACTGGCGAGTTTAAGTGATGAGATGAAATGGAGTATTTTAACAACTTATGGATTGAGCGAGGAGGAGCTTTTTACTTTGATCCCATCCACTTCACTCAAAGTTTCGGCGATTTCAGATGAAGTTTTTAAGTATTGTATTGAAAATAATGTAACAGTCGAGGATATAAACTTATCAACATTTAGTACACTTGAAACAGATATTCAAAACATTATCACAACTTATGCAAATAGTACAGATAGCTTAGTTGAGATAGCAACAGCAAATGAGATAGCTTTGGTAGATGAGCTTAATATCACTTTAGATGACACTGATGCAAATCTTACAGAAGTTTCAAATACAATAACACAAAGTACGACTCAAACAAACGACCCAACTTTGATGCTTAACAGTATGCCACTTTATACTTTGACTGATGAGCAAAAAGCTGGACTTGTTTTTATGTATCAAGAGGAGAAAGTGGCACGAGATGTTTACAATACGATGTATGTGAAATGGGGAAGTAAAGTTTTTGCAAATATCGCAAAATCAGAGCAATCTCATATGGATGCAGTGAAAGCAATCTTGGTGAAATACAGCCTAGAAGTTCCAAGTGATGTGGCTGGTACTTTTGAACTTGAAGAGCTACAAACTCTTTACACTACTTTGATAGGTATGGGAAATGTCTCTTCCAATGAGGCGATGAAAGTGGGTGTTTTAGTTGAAGAGACTGATATAGCTGATTTGATAGAACGAATGGTGGATGCACCTGATGATATAGAAATCGTCTATCAAAATCTTCTAAATGGAAGCTATAATCACCTCAATGCTTTTAGTAAGCAAGTGTATTAAAATCGATAGAAGTAGTAATAGAAATTTTGAACATTGTGTCGTTTGATTTTTTACCTCAGAAGAGAGAGTGGAACGAGAAGGGTTTTTCTAAACGCAGCTGCGTTTAGAGTTTGAAATAGAGACTAAACTGCTCCAAAGAGTGTTTTTGTTTTGCTTGCGTTTTTGAGTGCTTTTATAGCGTCATAGCCTAATTCTGGAGCACGAAGAGGTGTCGATTTTATCTCATCGAAGAGTGTGTCTATTTTTTCTTCCGCACTCATTTTTTTGAGGTCACCTTTTGAAAGATCCGCATAATCAACAAGTTCGTTCCATACAGAACTCTCATCCAAAGCAAACATATAAAATGTGATGCCCTCATAAACAAACTTTCCATTGCCATCCGCATCTGTTACAAACAAGATATAGAGACCTTTTGGAGAGAGGAGTTCTTTGTATCTTTCTACAAAAGGCTCAAAAAAGTCAAGTGTTTCAAGTTCACATGTTATAAAATCTATGACATCACCATCAGAGATAAGTATCGTTTGTTTTGCAGTCGCTTTTGGTGGGAGTTGTTTATCCGCTGAGAGGACTTTGCCTGGAGTGATGATGAGAGAGCCTCTGTAAGCGTAGTCATATTTATCCGTTTTAGCACTAAATGTGGCTTGCCATTGGAGGTCGTTGTTGTAGATGTATTCTTGTACTTTTGACATATATAATCCTTAGGGGTGTTTATATATGCCAATGCAATTTCGGTTCTAAACTTTGACTTTTATCCTACTTCATTTGTGTAGGCATAAGTAGAAGAGATAGAGCGAAGACGCTCAGCTGCTGCAGTGAAGATATTGATCGTGTAGTCAATCTCTTCTTCAGTCGTAAAACGCGATAAACTCAAACGCATAGCCGTGTGAGCCAGTTCTGGGTCTTCACCGATTGCGCTCATAACGGGATTTGCTTCGAGAGACTCAGATGCGCAGGCACTTCCTGTTGAAGCTGCGATGCCCGCTTTGTTGAGATCCCATAACATCGACTCACCCTCAATACCACGAAGTGAAATGAGGATAGTGTTTGGGGTGCGTTTTTCTCTTGGACCTACGACGATAGTATCGGCAATCATTTTGATAGCGTCTTCGAGTTTATCACGCAGTCTTTTGACATCTGTGTTCATCTTATCCACATGTCCAGCCGCTTGTTTCATCGCTAGACCCATACCAACGATATAGGCTACATTGAGTGTACCGGCACGTTTTCCGCCCATTTGCTCTCCACCATGAAGCAGATTTGGAAGCTCTTTGCCTTTTTTGACATACAAACCGCCTATCCCTTTTGGACCATGAAACTTGTGTGCGGAAAAGGTAAGATAGTCGATATCTACAGCACTGAGGTCGATTTTCAGTTTTCCGATAGCCTGCACCGCGTCTGTATGAAAAAGGATGCCTTTTTCTTTTGCAAACGCACTCACTTCTTCCACGGGAAATATCATGCCCGTTTCGTTGTTTGCCCACATCATGGAGATAAGTATCGTCTTATCTGTAACTGCGGCTTTCATAGCTTCAGCACTTATGCCGCCTTCGGCGTCCACATCCACATAAGTTACATCTACGCCATAGTCACTCAAAAACAGAAGTGTGTCCAAGATGGCTGGATGTTCTACTGAAGTCGTGACGATATGGTTTTTCTCAGGATTTGCCAAGATGTACTTAAAAAAGATACCTTTTAAGACACTATTGTTACTTTCTGTCGCACATGAAGTGATAAGGATGTCGTCTGCATCATGTACATTGAGTGCATCATACATTGCGCCAAGAGCTTCATTGAGGGCAGGGCGTACCTCCATTCCATACTTATGAAGAGAGTTTGGATTTCCGTAAAGCTCTTCAAAAAATGGCTGCATTTTCACGCGGACAAGTGGATCGATTTTTGTTGTTGCGTTGTTGTCTAGATATACTCTCATTGTGCTTCCTTTGCGTTTTTATAGGTAAAAATAGGCTCTTTTGTCGGGTCTTGTACTACAGCTTCTGTGATGGTGCAGCTCTCTAAGTTCTCTTGTGAAGGACAGGAATATTGCAAAGGCAACATAACCTCTTCGATGATACCACGAAGACCACGCGCTCCAACGCCTCGCTCAGTCGCTTTTTCAGCGATTGCGTTGAGAGCTTTTTCTTCAAACTTCAGCTCTATTCCATCCATCTCAAAAAGTGCTTGAAACTGTTTAATAAGTGCATTATCAGGCTCTTGAAGGATTTGTACCATTTGTTCATTAGTGAGTTCAAAAAGTTGAGCAATAACAGGAATACGCCCGATAAACTCAGGAATGATTCCATAATGCACAAGCGCTTTTTGGTCTATCTTCGTCTCTTTGTCGTCTTGTTTTATTTTAGAACCAAAACCGACTTTGTTTCCTTTTTTGGTATTTTTGTCAGGAACGAGTCCGACAAAAGCACCGCCACAGACAAAAAGAACATGTGTCGTGTCAAAAAGTACCGTCTCGGTTGTAGAGTTTTTACGGCTTCCTTTGAGTGGGACATAAACCTCTGCACCTTCAAGAATTTTAAGTAAACCTTGCTGTACACCTTCGCCTGAAACATCGCGACCCATGGTAGAAGATTCGCTTTTACGGGCTATTTTGTCTATCTCATCGATATAGATGATGCCGCGTTGAGCGAGTTCTATGTCGTAATTTGCGGCGGCGAGCAGACGTGAGAGTATGCTCTCAACATCTTCGCCTACATAACCAGCTTCTGTGAGTGCTGTTGCGTCCGCCACGGCAAAAGGAACATTCATGATTTTTGCCAAAGATTTGGAGAGCAGAGTTTTTCCACTTCCCGTAGGTCCAAGGAGCAAAATGTTGCTTTTTTCAAGTTCTACATTATTATAAACAGGATTTTCTATGCGTTTGTAGTGGTTATAAAGTGCCACTGCTAGGACTTTTTTCGCATCTTTTTGCCCTATGATATGCTTATCCAAAAATTCTACTATTTTCTGTGGTTTTGGAAGTTGTTCATGCATTTTTGTGCGTTTTTCGTAGTTGACTTCTTTTTGCAAGATACTTGAGCAGGTCGTGACACACTCATTACAGATATTGGTTGTCTCCGAAGAGAACATTTTTTTGACTTCACTTTGTTTGCGACCGCAAAATGAACAGGTTTTTTCTAAGCTCATTTAACATCCTTTTTGTTGGCATTTGTCAGTATTGCGTCGGCCAATCCAAATTCAATCGCTTTGTGAGCCTCAAAATAGTTGTCACGATCGCTCTCTTTTTCAATAGTTTTAACATGTTTCCCCGTCGCCTTTGCAATGATTTTGTAGAGCCTTTTTTTGAGACTGATGATGTGGTTTGCCTGAATCTCAATGTCGCTTGCTTGCCCTGAAGTCCCGCCTAGAGGCTGATGAATCATAATCTCTGCGTTTGGCATGATATATCTATGCCCTTTTTCTCCACAGGTAAAAATAACAGCCGCCATAGAAGCCACCATACCCATAGCATAAGTATAAACAGGAGAACTTATAAGCTCCATCGTATCCAAAATAGCAAGTCCAGCCATCACCGAACCGCCAGGAGAACTTATGTAGAGGTGGATAGGTTCGCTTGAGTCTTCCGCATCAAGGTAAAGAAGTTGGGAGACAATAATCCCCATCATGTGATCATCGACCTGTTCAGTTATCATGATAACTCGGTCGTTTAAAAGTTTTGAAAAAAGGTCAAAGTATCGCTCTCCACGTGGAGAACGGTCTTTTACTGTTGGAATAATTGGCATAGCTATATCCTTTGCATAAGATTAAATAAATTCTTCGATAAATGCCTCAAGTGAGAGCGGAATCACTTCAAGATGATGTTTTTCTACAAATTTCTTCTCTTTTTTACTGAGCTCTTTATTTGTAATGACATAACCGCCCTCTAAATCAAGTGTAAGCTCATTGGCGACCATTCTGTCTGTATCACGGTCAAAGGAAGTCCCCAAAAAGAGATATTTTTTTGTTTTTCTATAGCTTTTGAGTACAGGAGGCAGGGCAAATCCGCCCATCGCTTCTGTGAGCCAATCCACATAATCCGCATCGGAAATGACGAATGTCGGCTCAGGAAGAGTGGAACCCATTGGTTTGAAAAGTATTTTTTTTGCATCATCAAGAACATCATCCTCAACCAAAAAATACTTTTTATTTTCCACATCATACTCATAAGTCTCATAGCGATTTTTCTCAGCCGTGATGCGTGACTTGCCTATGATAAGGCAGTGTGGCTCATAAGCAAGAAGTTCTTGGAGTTTTGAGTCTCTGTTTGTATCGATGATATATCTCGGCAACATACTGATAATGGCTTTATGGAGTGAGGTCGGCTCAAAATCTTTTTATAGAGATGGTTGATGAGTTGTTGCAAATAGGTCACTCCACGGCGTTCCTCAAGGTGCATAGCCGCACGCGAATACTCAAACATGAGGCGTTTGCTCATCTCACGACCGCCATTGAGCATTAGTATCATCGAGTCTGAGTCATAGGGCATTTGCTCACCGCTTTTTGTCTGCGTTTGAGCAAATATCCCGAGTCCGAAGTAAGGGACGGTAGTTTGATTTCTCAACTCTTTTTTTATTTGGTTTATCATTTCATTCATTAGTGGCATCCTTTTCCTGTGTAGCAGAGTTGTGCTGCTGCTATTTTTCTATAAAGTGTGTCGAGGTTAAATCTATCTGCGATATCGCCGAGAAATTCATCATAATAGATGGCTCCGTCTTTGGATATCAGGATAAGCGCTTTTGTAAACTCACCCCCATAAGGTTCGCCGCAAAGACGCACCCCGTAAAAATTTCCAAACTCTTTGTCCGCATCAATATAAAAATCTATACCTTCTATAGATGGATTTGTATGTGTTTCATTTGCCACTATAAGAGAAGCTGTGACTTCATAATCACCCCCTACAGGTAAAATCTCTTTGAGAGATTGCAGTTCATGTACAAACGCAGCATCTATAAAAGGTGCTGTGATAAAAAGCTCTGTTTTACCGGTATGTCCACCTAAAGAAGAATTGTTTTTTTCTGCATCTAAGAGTGTAACTTTCTCTGATGCATACCCTACATCAAGAGGCAGCTCGTCAAGACTCATGGTGTATGTGTTTGAGTGTATGTGCAAGGGAAGCTCCTATTAAAAAATTTTTTATCGCCATATCTATTTCTTTAGCGATAGGCGGTATCTTGATGATTGTGATGCCGCCGTTTTTCATCATCGTTTTCGTGTTTTGGCAATATCTGTTTGCAAGCAAAAAACTGCATCCATGGATAAGTTCTAGAAGGGTGTAGTGTTCGCATTTATGTCTGATACTTTGCTGGCGTTCTTTATTACATTCGCATTTTTTTTGTTCCATTTCGTATTCATTGCATTTGATTGCATTCCATGGATTTTCTATAATTGTGTTGAGACTTACATGAATATTGAGTGCTTTAGTATCTATATTGTAGATACCAAATTTAGGTGCTGTATGTGCATTGTCATGATATATTGCAAGAGAATCGTTCAGTGGGAGAGCTATCTTCATAACAATGCCTTTAGGATTTTTTATAAATGATGATGCATATGGCGTTCTAGGTACGGGGGATTAAAATAGAAGGATTTCTAAAAATGTTCTTTTAGAATGCTGCATTTTTTTCAAAACCTCACAGTAATGGTACTTTGTCATCACAAATTGAGTAAAATTAGTTAGTTTTTAGAAGCACTAAGAAATAAAAAAAATTGATAAAAATCAAAAAAAATTCCACACAATCTCAGACAAAAATGTCATAAGTGGGTTTTATTTTTATACATCTCCAAAAATAAAAAGTGTGCATTTGTTAGGGCTACAATGTTTAGATGCTGCTCATCTGTAATTTTAAGAGCATCCGATGGATGGAGTGTGATGCCATTAATGGATGTTTCGCCTTCTATCTGTATAAAATAAACTTGTCGCTGCGTTTGAGGTAAATGTTGTATGTTTTTATTTGCCTCAAGCTCACAAACAAAAATGTCAACATCCTGATGGATTTTTATTTTTGCATCGCCGTTTTGATTTGAAACAATATGCAAAAGCTTGTTTTCTCTTTGCTCTTTTGTATAGTGTTCTTCTCCGTAGAAAGGTTTGAGACCTTGTTTTGGAGGTATGATCCACATTTGAAGCAGTCTGAGATTTTGTGTATCATGCAGATTGTATTCGGAGTGAAAAACTCCTGTACCCGCGCTCATATACTGAACTTCACCACGCCCTAGTGTTCTTTCATTGCCCATCGAGTCTTTGTGCGTTATCTCACCTTCTATGATATAAGAGATGATTTCCATGTCATGGTGTTGGTGTGTGTTGAAGCCGTTTTGAGGATGGAGGATATCGTCATTTAGGACTCTAAGAACCCCGAAGTTCATATTGTTAGCATCATAATAATCAGCAAATGAAAAGTGAAACCGACTCTCCAACCAGCCTTGATTGGAAAGATGCATGGCGTTTTTTGGTATTTTTTCTAACATTTTAACTCCTTGTGTGGGTTAATGGTCGTGATGGTCGTGATGCTCATGTGCCAAAATTTCTTGGATTCCTTCTGGAGTGAGTTCTTCGAGTTCTGTGATCGTTCCCTCAAAAGTCAAAGCGCGTCCTGCAAAAGGATGGTTTGCGTTTAGGAGTGCAAAATCGTCTTCTATATTTGTCACCACATAGATAAGAGTCTCTTGAGTCTCTTCATCAAAACTATCAAGTTCCATCCCGATAAAAATATCCTCAGGCAGCTCGCTAAGTGGCTCATTTACGATAAGCTCTTCTTTATAGATACCAAAAGCCTGTTCGCAAGGAATAGTTACTTTAAAAGTATCTCCTGCTTTTTTGCCCTCAAGGGCATCTTCAAGTTCGTCAAATATATGACCATGGCTGCCATGAAGGTAGATGAGTTCCTCTTCTTCTGGATTGAGATGATTGTTCTCCTCATCGCTCAGTCGGTAGTGGATGTGTACGAGTATATTTTTTGTGATTTTCATAGTGCTTCCTTTATTTTTGGTATTTTAGTTCAATTGGGCTTAAATCTATAGTGGTGAATACTTATTGCTCTATTAAAATATTGATTATTAATCGCGACAATGTAGGAGTATTAAGTTTGGTTTCATACTTCCATGTGGGTTTCTGAAGAAACATTTTGCTTCGCAAAAGTGGTTTCCTTGTTTTGTTCGGCAGCGCCCTGAGCGAAGCGATGGAGGTGCCCTTGGCGTATGGATTTGTTCGGTAGCGCCCTGAGCGAAGCGATGGAAGTGCCCTTGGGGTATGGATTTGTTCGGCATGTGGATTTGTTTTTTTAGAGAGGTGGAGATTTATTCTTCTCCTAAATTAGCTATCTCTTTCGTAATCTCTTCTACTTTTTTTTCTAGCTTCATTGCTTCAAAAAGGTGTTTGCTTAAAAGATAATTTGTTTTTGCCTCTTGTAAATTGTTTTGCAGTTTATATGTTTTTGCAATGTCTTTTAAAATTTCAGCTTCCAACTTTATAAATTTATTTGCTTTTGCTATTTTTAGAGCTTCATGAAACTTATCAAGTGCAGTTTGATAGTCTCCTGATTTTTTATATGTTTTTCCAATATACTTTATTGTATTGGCTATACCATCTTTATTGCCAATCTCTTTATATATTTTTAAAGATTCATTTTGATATTGTAATGCTTTTTCATAATCAGTTAGTTGAATATAGATAGTTCCAATATTTCCAAGTGACGCGGCTATTCCATTTTTGTCACCAATTTCTTTTCTTATTTTTAAAGAGTCATTTTGATATTGCAGTGCTTTTTCATATTCAGTTAATAAATCATATATAATTCCTATATTTCCAAGTAAGCTCGCTATTGCGTATTTATTGCCAATCTCTCGTTGTATTTTTAATGAATCATTTTCATATTTTAATGCTTTTTTATAATCAGTTAGTTCAATATATATAGCTCCAATATTCCCAAGTGTTAGAGCCGTACCATTTATATCACCAATTTCTTCTCTTATTTTTAAAGAGTCATTCTGATATTTTAGTGCTTTGTCGTAGTCAGCTAGTTTGCTATATATATTGCCAATATTCCCAAATGATTGGGCTATAGCATGCTTGTTACCAAGTTTTTTTCTTATAATTAAAGAATCATTGTAATAGTCTAATGCTTTTTCATAATTTGCTAATTCAAAATGTATATTTCCTATACTACTTAGTGAGGCAGCTATACCATTTTCATCATAAATCTCATTTTTTATTATTAAAGACTCATTTTGATACTGTAACGCTTTTTCATAATCTGCTAGCCTATCATATACTTTTCCCATATTTTCAAGCGATATGGCTATGCCATGTTTATTGCCTATCTCTTTTTCTAATTTTAAAGAACTCTCATGGTATTTAATAGCAATATT
>Ga0154590_1032_pt1 | contig 14235 bp, 14 predicted proteins | sample RifGroF2_FD_116019 | JGI IMG/M metagenome (GOLD analysis project Ga0154590, IMG submission 116019) | Sulfurimonas sp. GWF2_37_8 | reverse complement strand
CCACACAAACCGTTAAACTCTCTTAAGGTATCAAAAGCTTCCCATCTTCCAGTTAATAGTTTATGTGCATATGCCTGATGTGATACATCAAAAATAAAAGGGTCTTTGGAAGAGTCAAAGACTTTATGCATCGCAACGATAAGCTCAGTCGCACCCAAAGTTGAACTAAGATGTCCTCCATTTTTACTTACAACGCGTAAAATCTCTTTACGTATCTCTTTGCATACCGCTTCGAGTTCTTGTATGTTTTTTTCTTTTATATTCATATATCTTTTACTCACTTAATGCCGCTTTTTTTACTCTCTCAAATCTCTTAGATATCTGTGCATCGATATTACCAGCATCACTCATAGCTATAACACCGCCTTCACTTACCGCACTATCTGAGAGAACACTAACGTATTCTAATGAACCTACTTTTTCAGAGAGAGCTCCATGATCTTTTGGGTTTACACGAAGCGTTATCTTTGATGCGTTTTGAAGTTCCTTGATAAGTTCTTCGGATAATATTTTTGCAACATTACTTGAATTTGCACCAACTTCTACATGAATAACTTCTTTAGCTATATCAAGTGCTGCTGTTACAAGCTCACTTTTAATTCCCTCTAAAGCATTTTGAAAATCTTTTGCTGTTTTATCTAACTTTGCAACTGAAGCTGCAAAAAGTTCCTGAGCATTTGTAATACTTAGGTTTGCATTTTTTTTAGCTTGATTCAACCCTGCTTCGACACCTTGAGCAAAAGCTTCTTCTTTTGCTTTTTGCAATTGCGATTGAAACTCTTCTTCTTTGGCTTCAAGTTTCATTTGAAGTTTGATAAAGTTTGAAGACATTTCATCTGTTTTTTTGAGTAAAGACTCAATAAGAGAATCTTTAGAACCTTGGCTCATGGCACTCGCATCAACATCACTTTCTCTTTGTTGGGGGTGATTTTCTTTCGTGTATTTTTCTTGTGTATTTCCTTCTAAAGCACTGTTTCCTTTTTCTGTACCCAAAGCCAAAATTTTGAAATTGTATTTATTTACATTGTGCCCTTCAATACAATCACCTGAAATTACCGTTGCCATTTTTAACTTACCATCTCTTCATTTGATCCAAGTTGGATTGTGCCTGACTCAGCAAGTCCATTGACAACCTCAACAATTCTTCTTTGCGCATTTTCTACATCTTTCATCTTCACAGCACCAAGGAACTGCATCTCTTCTTCAAATGCATCTCTCGCACGCTCACTCATAGCAGAGAAAAATTTCTCTTTAAGCTCTTCTGGAGAAGATTTAAGTGCCATCATTAAGTCACCTTTATCTACTGATTTAAGTGTTTCTGTTATTGCACCTTTGTCAAGAGAGACTATATCTTCAAAAGTAAACATCATCTCTTTGATGAGATTAGCAAGTTCTCCATCCACCTGTTCTATAGTTGCAAGTGTTGATTTAGCAGATTTTGCACCTAAACGGTTAAAAACATCCGCCACAGCTCTAGGTCCACCTACTTCAACTTTATATGAAGCAAGAGATTCAAGCTTAGACTCTAAAATTGCAGAAACTCTTTTGATAACAGAAGGTGAAATATCCCCGAGTCTTGCCATTCTCATCGCCACTTCACTACGCAAATCATCAGGAAAAAACTGAATAGTATCCGCAGCTTCCGTCGGATCCATATGCGCAAGGATAAGTGCGATTGTTTGAGGATGTTCGTTGATAATAAAATCCGACAACTGCTGCGGCTTAATTTTTGAAAGATAGGAAAAGTTTTGGGTATTTTGCATACTTCGAGAAAGTTTTTCCAAAACTTTCTTTGCCTCTTCTGTACCTAATGTTCTATATAAAAGTTCTCTTGCGTATTCCATGCCGCCCGATGTAATATACTGTCCTGATTGAAATATCGCATGGAACTCTTCCAAAATAGCCGTTGCGACTGCCTTCTCAATTGTTTTTGATCCTGCTATAAACTTTGAAACTTCAGTGATTGCATCCACACTCAAATTGGAAAAAATAGCTGCTGTAGTATCTTCCCCTAGCTGTAAGAGAAGAATAGAAATTTTTTCCGCCATTCCCATTTCATCAAAAGAAGCCTGTTGTGCTGGTGATAAATTCGCCATTATTTATCCTTTGTCATGATGTTTCGTACCACCTTCAGCTTCTTCACTTAATAGCGCTTGAAGCAGTGATCCTATCTCTTCTGGGGCATCTTCTGCCATACTTCGTATTTTTTCTAAGAGAACTTCGTGTTTGAGTTCATCTTCATTAAAGCCTCTGCCGAATCCAAGTTGCTCTTCAACTTTTTTACGCATTGATTGGACTTTTTCTACAAGATCATCTGCTTCATCATCTTCTATATCCAGAGAAGGTCTTTCAAGATTATCATCTTCTTTGGATACCTCAAGCATTCTCTGGGCAAACGGTGTGATAACTTTTTTGTATAACACAAACAAAAGTATAAGTACAAAAATATACTTAAACAATCCAGCAAATGGGGCAAGATAAGACTCACTCAAGAGTATAACCTGTGAAACTCCATCTTTCACACTATCACCATCTGCTCTTTTAAACTGCAAGTTTTTAACAGATATCTCATCTCCGCGAGTTGGATCAATACCAACCGACTGGCTCACTAAAGAAGCAAGTGCTTGTAAGTCTGTTTCATCCAATGCTTGATATTCATATTCATCTGTAGTTGCTCCATCCTCACCCACCTTAGGTTTATACTTTCCATCAACTACAACCGCCGCTGTAATTCGCTTGATGCGAGCAAACTGGGACTTTGTTGTTGAGACTGTTTTGCCTATTTCATAATTTGTCGTACCTGTGTTTTTCTCGTATTTTTCACTAGCTTGATTACTAGCGAGTCCTTCAACAGGACCTATATTACTCACAGTTCCAGGAACGCCACCTGTTTGTTCACCCGAACCGCCTTCGCGTTTTTCTTCACTTATCTGTTCACTTCTTACAATATTTTCAGGGTCAAATTTTTCAGAAGTCGAACTTTGTATAGAAAAATCAAACTCGATACTTACCTGAGCCACTACTTTATCATCTCCGCCTACAAAAGGAGATATAACCTGAATAATTTTTTTCTGCTGTTTTTTTTCTTCTTTACTTTTGAAATTTTGCTGTACAGTTGAAAGCTCACTCATTTGAGACATCTCATCTTCATCACCAAGCGTTTCACCATCACTGCTCACAAGCATAACATTGGCTGATGTCATATTTGGTACAGCTGCTGCAACAAGGTTTTTGATGCCTCGGATCTGTTTTGTGGAGAGTGAGCGTCCTTCAACTAAAGTGACCATAACCGATGCTGTCGGTTTTGTCTGCTCCGCTACGAAGAGTGTCTCTTTTGGAAGTGCCAAACTTACCGCCGCTGACTCTATCGGGGCAAGCGCATTTATAGTGCGTGAGAGTTCACCTTCAAGCGCACGAAGATGTTTGATCTTTTGATCAAAACTTGTAGCCCCAAACTCTTGTTTGTCAAAGAGTTCAAAACCCACACCGTTATCTTTTGGTATCCCAAGAGAAGCTATAGCAATTCTTTGTTTGTAAACATACTCTTTTGGAACTTTTATAATATTATTTTCTGAAAGTTCATAAGGTATAGCTTCTTTTTCAAGTTCTTCTATCACTTTTGCAGCGTCTGTAGAGCTAAGTGCATCAAAGAGAACTTCATATTTTTCATTTGTACTTTGTTTTGCACTATATACAACCATAAATATTATAAACGAAACTATCCCTACTATAGCTGCTGCTATGATAATTTTTTGTTGTTTATTTAATTTGTCGTATAAAATAACCAGCTGCGAAAAAAGTACTTTAAAATCCATTAATTTCCCATTTTATTTATGATAACAACTCTGATGTCAATTCAAAAAATCGAGTATTCTGCTCTGGTGTTCCTATAGTTACACGAATCGCGTTAAGACCATAGCTGCTGAGATTTCTTACAATCATTCCTTTTTGCAAAAGAGCATTAGAGAGTATTGTCGAATTTTGCGTTTCATTCAAACACAATGTAATAAAATTTGTAAAGCTCTCAATTATATCTATTTTTTTCGCTATTGCAAACTCTTCGTAACGTTTCATCTCTTCAAAATTTGCAGCGATACTTTTGTTTACAAACTCTTCGTCAGATAGTGCCACACTTGCCGCTTCAAGTGAAAGGGTAGTGATGTTAAAAGGCGGTCTAAGCTTATAAAGTTCTTGAATAATTTTCGGGCTTGCAAGTCCAAATCCTACACGCATACCACCAAGACCATATGCTTTTGAAAAAGTTCCAAGGTAGATGACATTTTCAAAATGCTCAATTAGCTCTTTTGCATCTAGCTTTTTACTTGCATCCTTAAACGCAGCATACTCCATATAAGCTCCATCAACCACCACTAAAGTATCTTTATCTATTTTTGCTAAAAACTCTTTGAGTTTCTCTGCGTCAATCGCATCACCCGTCGGGTTATTTGGCGTACATATAAAAATAATATCTGGTTTTTCTGCCTGATACATCGTATAAAATTCATCAAGGTCATGTTCTTGCGATGCTGTTCTAAGCACTTGTGCACCTACATGTTTTGCGTAGATTTCATACATCGCAAAAGTTATGCTGTTCATAAGTATCTTTGTTCCTGCATGCGCCTTTGCATGGATAAGAAATTCGATAACCTGATCGCTTCCTGAGCCGATAATAAGGCTCTCAACCCCTATATTAAAACGTTTAGCCAAAGCATTTTTTAGTTTTGTCATTGAATCATCTGGATAAAGTGCCATTTTTGAAACAATCGCACTCACTGCGTTTTGGACGTTTATTGAACATCCATAAGGATTTTCATTACTTGCAAGCTTAATAATGTTTTTTGGGTCTATCCCAAATTCACGAACAACAAGTTCTATTGGCTTGCCAGCCTCATACGTTTTTATATCTTCTAATGTTTTATTAAATTTCAACTTTCACCCTTTACGTAACTTCCAAGCCATGTCACTTCACCTTTGTGCTTTGAGAGAACTCTTTGCACCGCCTCATTGTCTATATGTCCATAAAAATCTATATAAAACCAGTATCCGAAACCACCTTTATCCCTTGAAGGACGCGACTCTATTTTAGATAAATTTATATTTTCTTCATCAAAATCTTGTAAAAAATGCACTAAAGAGCCTGCCTTGACTGCATCATTTAAACGCACTAATATAGATGTTTTGTCATCTTCGCTTGCACTATTTTTAAAATCACTCAAGATGACAAAACGGGTAGCATTATCATGCTGATCTTCTATATTTTCGAAAAGAGTAGGTATGCCATAAAGTTTTGCAGCTATATGAGAGCATATCGCAGCCGAAGATGGATCGTTTGCAGCCAAAATAGCCGCTTTAGCAGTGGACTCTACAGGAATTAGTTCTACATTTACAAGCGAATGTTCTTGTAAAAACTCTCTACACTGTCCAAAACCTTTGTCTTTTGAATAGATCTTTTTGATATCTTCAAGCTTTCGTGCTTTCGTTACAAAAGCCATGTGGATAGGCATATAAAGCTCTGCTACAATTTTGACACTGCTTTTTGAAAGTAAATCAAGTGTTTCACCTACTATTCCATCTCTTGAATTTTCAATAGGAACAACCCCAAATTTCGCACGTTTTGCTTCAAGAGTTTTAAATACTGAGTGTATAGAATTAAGAGGCATATAATCGCTCATGCCACCAAAACGGCTCTCGGCAGCCTGATGGGTAAAACTCCCCTCAGGTCCAAGATATGCAATACGTTCAGGAAGTTCAAGATTTCTAGCAACCGCAAAGACTTCAAGATAAATAGCTTCAATAGCGCCTTTGTTGAGTATGCCTCTATTATCTTCACTGCGTTTTGCAAGTCTCTCAACAATGGCTTTTTCTCTCTCAGGACGGTACACTGCAGTACCGCTTTCATGTTTGATTTCACCTACTCTGTGAACGACCTTCATTCTCTCATTAAGAATCTCCAGCATCGCATCATCAAGCTTATCTATTGCTTCTCTGCACTCTTTCAAAGTATTCATATCGACTCCAAAATCTCTTGCATATTTGCATACACCGCATCAGGTTTTAACGCATCATGTAAAAATGGCACAATCTCCTGTGCACTTTTATATTTACCGCTTGTGACAAAAATGGTTTTCATCCCAAGCTCTTTTGCACCGCCTAAGTCACCCTTAACATCATCGCTAATGATAGTCACATCTTTAAACTTTGCGTCTGGTGCTTGCAATCTCAGACGCTCAAGAGACTCCTCATAAAACGCAACACTTGGTTTTCCAACGACCGTATAAGAACAAGATGTTGCGAACTCCAAAAGTTTTAAAACAGCACCTACGCCTGGATAACGTCTGTTGTTTTTTGCATAGATGGAAGTCTCATGCATCCCAACCAAAGCAGCGCCTGCAAGGACAAAATCAATCATCTGTGCATACTCATGCGAAGTAAAATCTTCTTTTATCGCTACAAGAACCGTCTTTGGTTTTTCATAATCTAAAATATAACCCATATTTTGAAGTGTAAGCAAAAACTCATCTGCCCCATAAGCAGCCACACCCTCTTTTGCTACATGCGCTTCGAGTAGCATCAAAGGGTCGAGATATTTATCAAAAGTAAAATTAAAACCCAGCGACATTAAAAACTCATAAAAATCTTTTGAAGCTTTTTTTGTACTGTTTGTAATGACCATATAAGGCGTTTTTGTCTCATTAAGCATCTCTATAAACTCTCTGCTACCAGCTATTGGAGATTTATCTGTATCACTTATCAAAGTACCTTGAACATCTATGAAATACACGTCTCTACCCTTTTATTTTTCTAAAAAATCTGATTCTAAAGCTATCAGGTCTTCAAAAGTTTCGCGTTTGCGTATCACTCTATCTATGCCACGCTCAACTGCTATCTCCGCACTTCTTCCACGTGTGTTATAGTTACTTCCCATTCCAAAACCATATGCGCCTGCACTATGAACTACAAGCAAGTCATTGTGTTCAAGCTCAGGCAGTTCATAATTTTTTGCCAAAAAGTCTCCACTTTCACACACAGGGCCTACAATATCTACTTTTCTAGGCTCTTTGGTACTCTGCGTTATTGCTTCTATTTTGTGGTATGCATTATAAAGACTTGGACGAATAAGGTCGTTCATAGCCCCATCCACTACAACAAACTTTTTATGTCCATTTTGTTTTTCGTATAAAACTTTTGTCAAAAAGTAACCTGCATTTGCAGTCAGAAATCTTCCCGGTTCACAAATAACAGTCAAATCAAGACCCTTAAGTGTTCCTAAAATTGCTTGTGCATAATCATATGGTTTTATAGTTGTTTCGTTTTTGTAAACAACACCCAGCCCACCACCAATATCAAAAAATTTGAGCTCTATTTTGATATTTGCAAGTGAACGCACGAGGTCTGCTACAATTTCTGCAGATTCATAAATCGGCTGCAGCTCTGTAAGTTGCGAACCAATATGAAAATGGATACCGACTGGATCAAGAAATGTAGAATTATTTGCTTTAATATACATACGTTTAGCGCTCTCCAGGTCCACTCCAAATTTATTGTCATGAAGTCCTGTAGAGATATATGGATGTGTTTTTGGGTCAATATTTGGATTGACACGAATGCTGATACGAGAGACTGCACCGAGTTCTTTTGCTATTAGTTCTACGCGACCAAGTTCCGCTTCACTTTCAACATTGATATAAAGAATCTCTTTTTCTATTGCTTCGCGAATCTCATCATCACTTTTGCCAACACCTGAAAAAATAATCTTATAAGCAGGAATACCCGCCAAAAAGGCACGTCTCACTTCGCCTATAGAAACGCAGTCTGCACCCGCTCCAAGTTTCGCAAAATGTCTTACAACACTTAAGTTGGAGTTTGCTTTTACAGCATATGCAAGTATCGATTTTCTTGCTCTAAAAGCATCTTTAAGCTCACTGTACTGAGCACTCATATAATCAAAGTCATATACATACAAGGGTGTCTTATACTTTGTGGCCAATTCTTTAAATTGTATCATTAAAATTTCCAAATATTTTTGGATGATTCTACCCAAATAGTGCTTATATTTTTGTTATATTAAGTGCTTATAGAGCTTTTAAAGAAGGTGAACTGTAGTGATATATTTGTCTAATGGCAATCAGAAGAAGAAGAATAACTGGCGTAAGGATTCCGATTTCTCCTGAGATAGTCTTATTGTTAGCAAGTTCTATAAGCGTATATAATATTCCCCAAACAAGAAGTGTTGCCAAAATTGCCGAGAAGCTAAAGAGTGAAACATTTAAAAAGCGTACGCTAATAGGAACAAAAAAGAAGATAATAACAACCAAACACGGTACAAAAAATGGATATACAAATATCTTATATAAAGCCCCTTTTATCCCTCGTGTATCTATATGCTGACTTTGGAGTAGATCCATAGCAACAAAAGCATCTTGAATAGTAAAGTTCATTTTTCCTTCATACACCCTATCGAGTATCTTTGGCCTAAAACCCTGAAGCATTTTAAGGTCGTTATTTTCACTGACACTTATGCCGGATGATTCAAAATCCATCGTATCAGGTTTTGTAATAATATCTGCCTCTTTAATAATCCAAAAGTCATCTCTGTACAAAGCCGAAGAAGCGACAATAACCTCTTTTAACGAATTGTTTTCAAGACTAAAAACACGGATATCTTCTGCACGTTCTTGTAAAGGAAGTAACTTAGAAAAATAGACATATTTGTCTTTATAAGTAAAAAAAAGATCCCGCGTTGGACTCAGATATTGGGCATTTTTACGTATGTTTCTAGAAAATTCATCCGCTCTTGAAAAATTTGAAAGTGCGTGAAAGGATATAAAAAGTATCGTTATACCCAAGGAAACGAACAAAAAAGGGCGTAAAACATCTATTCTGGAATAACCTAGAGAGAAAAATGAGACAAGAGCATTGGACCTTATCAGATATATTTTTGTGCTTATCATTGCAAATAAAAGCGATAATGGAAGAAGTAAATCTATGGCATAAAATGATTTATAAACCAGATAAATAAGTGTAAGATTTGCAGACTTTGAAAGTTGCTCGGCATTTTCCATATAGTCAAAACCAACTAAAAAAAGCACAAGCGCTATGAGAATAATAAAGAAATATTTGAGGTAATGAAACGCAATGTATCGAAAAGCTAACATAGCGCTATTGTATCTGAAAAATTTTAAGAGAGTATTTTGAACTTGTATCTTCCATGGAATGTTGCAATAAAAATTCTACTGCTTCACATGTATGTCGTATCCAGTTATCCAAATGTTTTACTTCGCCCTCATTAAAGTCGCTTAAAACATAAGATGCGACTTCACCTTTATGTGCAGGTTTTCCAATGCCAAGGCGTATGCGTATGTATGCAGGGCTAATCTTTTCATCGGTAGATCTAAGACCATTGTGTCCACCGTGTCCACCGCCGTGTTTGAAACGCAGTGCACCAAAAGGTAAATCTAAATCATCATGTATGACAACAACCTCATCTATTTTATAGAAATTTTTTACGGCAGCTATTGCGTTACCTGAGAGATTCATATAGGTCAGTGGTTTTAATAAAAAATGATTTGAGAATTTATAAAGTTCGCCTTGAAAAGAAGAGGAGGAAAGTTTAGTCGCATTGTTACGTTTAATAAGTTCGTTTATCACTAAAAAGCCAATATTATGACGATTTTTTTCATACATCGGGCCAGGGTTACCTAGTCCGACGATAAGCATAATTATTTAGCTTTGATTACACCCAGAACTGCAACACGGTCAGAATCTGTAAATGTAACATTTTCGATTTTATCTAAGTCGCGGATAAGTTTAGAATCACCTACATCCATTTTAGTTACGTCGATGTTGATTACGTTTGGTAAATTTTCAATAGTAGTTTTTACTCTTAAACGTGGTTTTGAAATATGAACAAGACCTTTGTTTTTAAGACCAAACGCACTTCCTTGTGGTACAACTGGAACATGATAATGTGTAAGAACGCCTGCTTGTGCAACCATCAAATCAACATGCAAAAGTGTTCCTGTAACTGGCTGAGACTCATAAGATTGAGCAACAACTTTCATAACTTTACCAGCTACGCTGATATCAAATGCTAAAGTCTCTTTATTACGAACTGTACGGATATATTCGTTTTGTTTAAACGCAGCATGAACATTTTCAAGCCCTTTTCCGTATATGTTTGCAATTAGATAACCATCACGGCGAAGCGCTTTCGTTGCTTTTTTGCCAGTACTCTCTCTAACTATACCTTCTAACATTTTGAATCCTTAATTTAAAAAATAGGCGCAATTGTACCTAAATAATCTTTAATATTATTTTAAACAAAATATATCATCATTTTCGTCGATTTTTATATTTTCAGAAGGAGTGCTCAAAATTTTTCCACTTGTAAGTCCACTGATTTTAAGTGCCAAATCCGATGGACTCGTAGCATTATCCATCGCACGTTCTTTGCTTATGATACCTTCTTGATATAAACCCAGAAGTGACTGATCAAAACTTTGGGAATTATAGTGATCTTTACCATTTTCTATAGCATCATGGATCTCATAGTCACGGTTTTCCATGATAAGCTTTTCAATTGTTGGGGTACGAACCAAAACCTCCATTGCTACAGCTCTTCCTCCTGCAATGGCAGGAATAAGTCTTTGCGATATAACTCCTTGAATAACCCCCGCCAGAGAAAGACGTACACGATTTTGTTCCTCAGTCGGAAATTGTGCAATTATACGGTTAATTGTCTCTTTGGCATCGATTGTATGGAGTGTTGAAAAAACTAAATGCCCCGTATCTGCAGCATGAAGAGCAAGGTTGATAGTCTCTCTATCTCTCATCTCACCGACGAGAATAATATCTGGATCTTCACGAAGTGCCGCACGCAATGCATTCCCAAAAGAGAGTGTATCTTGCCCAACAGAACGCTGGTTGATAATGCATCCACGGTCTTTATGTACGAATTCAATAGGATCTTCGATGGTGATAATATGCTTTTTTTTATTGAGGTTTATGTCATTAATAAGTGCCGCAAGAGTACTTGACTTACCACTTCCCGTCACACCTGTCACAAGAATAAGACCACGTTCTTTTTTTGTAAATTTGTTCACAACATCAGGAAGTTTTAATTGATCAATAGTTGGAACTTCAACGGGAATAATACGAAAGACCGCCGAAACACCGTCCATCTGAAAAAAAACGTTTACCCGAAAACGATTTTTTTCATCAAAAGGATAGACCAAATCTATTTCTCGATGTTCTACAAATTCTGCAAACCTTCCTTTAAGAAGTTCTTTGGCAAAGACAAAAGCATCTTCTTTAGAAAAAATTCCTCCAGAAAACTGTACAAGATTTCCATTTATTCTTGCTCTTATAACAGAGTTTGCTTTAACATGTAAGTCACTACCACCGTTTTCTATCATCTTCTTGAGATATGTTCGTATTTTTTTTAACTGCTCAAACGTTAGCTTACTAATCTCTTCTTCGTTCATAGTGCCTCCAATATATCCCTAAATGCGTCTTTAAACGCAGTAAGTCCATCCTCAATCTGCTTCTCAAGCACCGCATCAAAATCAATACCTGCTGCAGCAATTTTGTTGAAATGCTCTTCTATTATCTCATCTAAAATAGGCAATGCTTTTTCTCTGATACCATTTGCATGGAAAGCTTTGATTGTATCTATTGGTGCAGTATTGACGCTATTATATGCAAGTAAGCCCTCTACATAATAGTGGGCAGGTAAAGAATCATCTTTAACTCCTGTACTTGCGAAAAGAACACGGCACTCTTCTACATGCATTGCGTTTACAGCATTGTAAATAGCGGCACTGTTGTAAATACCGCTCAGTGCCGTAGCGATACCGTGTTTTGCAAGATCAGCGTCAAGCGCTCTATCTACTCTACTTACAAAAACACTGATAACAGTGGCAACTTTTGAGCCATGGCGTTTTAGACCTTCTTCAAAAGCTTTTGCACACTCTATCGCTTGCTCTTTTGAGAAAATCAGTGTTGCGTTTACAGGAATTCCAAGGGATACGAGTTCTTCCATAGCTTTGTATCCTGCTTGAGTCGCAGGAACTTTGATCATGACATTTTCTCTATCAATTGTCTCAAAAAGTCTCTCACCTTCATCTATAGTGGCGCTTGCATCATCACACAAGAAAGGATCAACTTCTATACTTACATACCCATCATCGTTTGCTTCATAAAGAGGTCTCAAAATATCCGCTGCTTTTGTGATATCATAGATGGCAAGTGCTTCATATTTTTCTTTTGCACTGAGTCCCTTAAGTGTTTGAAGCTGTGCTTTATATGCAGGTGCATTTAAAATAGCGCTCTTAAATATAGCAGGATTGGAAGTAGCTCCATTGATAATGCCTTCATTGATCAACTCTCTAAATTCGTTTTCCAGATAGTCTCTTTCGATAAAATCCGCCCACAAAGAAAACTTCAAATCTTCTATATACATACACTACTTCCTAAATAAAATTTTTTTATTATATCCCAATATCACAAAAATCAAAATATGCAAGAGTGCTAAGATAAATACGACATCTATAAAAAGGTGATTGACTTTATCTTGTATATTTTGCAAAATATACATAGCATATATCTGCGCATCTAAAGAGATATAACCCAAATAAATAGACGCCATATAAACACTCCACAAAAAAAGTTCTTTTATTGACAAAAGAAGTTCACTTTTCTCTAAATATTTAAAAAGAAAAAACAGATTTATAAAATAGAGCAGATAAAATGTTGAGGCAAATATTTTTACCAAAGCTAAAAAAAACATTGGCATATAGAACAAATAAAATAGTTTTTTATTTTTGAAAAAGGTAGATACAAAAACAAGTTGCAGAACTAAATCCAATGTATATTCGCCGATAAAAAAAAGTGAGCAGCTCAGTCCGATATGCAAAAAATGTTTCATTTATGAGATATTTTTTGGTATCTTTACACTAAATATAGAGCCTTCTTTTGAAGTAGCAACATCAATAGTCCCGCGAAACTGTTTTTCTATAATCATCTGGCTCATGTAGAGTCCAAGTCCTGTCCCATTTTTGCCTTTAGTGCTGAAATAAGGCTCGAAAATGTGCGGCAAGTTTTCATCACTAATACCTGTTGCATTGTCTTGTGCACTTAAGACAATATTTTCATCTTCACATCTTGCGGATAATATAATAGTTGCATCTTCTTTTTTAAATTCACTCAAAACATCAATGGCATTATTGAGAAGATTGAGCATCACTTGCAGTAATTCATTTGAATAGGTGTTTATCTTAATACTCTCTTCTTTTTCTATATGTATAACCGCATCTAACTCTTTGAGTCTTGGATGCACAAAATTGACCGCTTTTTCTAAAAGCTCGTAAACTTCTATTTGTGTTAACTCTTTATTTGGATGAAAATAGGTCTTAAAATCATCAATTGTCTCAGAGAGATAGATGATAGTATCACTAATTTCACCAAGCGTTTTAGAAATTTCGTCTTGACTTGGGGGTGTACCTATAAGTCTTTGAAGTTCAAGATTTGAGATCTGAAGAGTAATTGTTGATAGAGGCTGTCTCCACTGATGGGCTATCATACTTATCATCTCACCCATAACAGCCTGTTTTGACTGAACGGTTAAGATTTTATCTTTTTGTATCAGCTCTTCTATTTTTGATTTGACTTTTTCTTCAAGCGAAAGATTCATCTCTGTGAGTTCTATGGTTTTATCACGCACTTGTTTTTCAAGTTTTCCATTAAAATCTTTAAGCATATTTTGCTGTGAAAGAATAAGCGCGCGACTCTCATCCATTTTTAATTGATAAAAATAAATAGCCAAAGTGATAATCAAAAACACGACAATAACATACGAGCTTTGAAAAAGTGAATATTGCACTTCTACAAAAGGCTGCAAGGGTGCAACAAGCAACATACTCACAACAAGTATAACCCAAAAAACACCGCGTTTTGTTCCCTGAAAATATAAAAGCATAATCGGGTAAGACAAAAGCCAAACGTGCTTTAAAGAGGCAGGATCACTTTTGTAAAACAAAAAGAGAAACAAAAAAGTAAATTCAGCCGTTAAAAAATTTGCAATCAGAAAAAAGTTTTGTTTATCTCTTCGGAGAATAAAAAGAAGTGTAAGATTGATTAACATAATAGAGACTTCTAAAGGTATAAAAAAAGGCGTTTCTCTCGCTATATTACAGATAATTCCATAAATGAGTCCCAAACTAGAGAGAACAATCGTGA
>Ga0154590_1061_pt2 | contig 14236 bp, 12 predicted proteins | sample RifGroF2_FD_116019 | JGI IMG/M metagenome (GOLD analysis project Ga0154590, IMG submission 116019) | Sulfurimonas sp. GWF2_37_8 | reverse complement strand
ATCCATCAGAATTTATAGAAGAGAAGGAATAAACTCCTCTCTTCAAATTTTTCATATAAACACATTCTGTCTCATATAACACATAAATTTTCATTCTTTATGGGCACTCTTTTATTCTCTCATCAAACAATTATTAGATTTTCAAATTTACTCAACAGAAGAATCTTATCAAAAAATTGTCACGAATTTATTACTACTTTAAGCTTTGTTCGATACTATTTTCACAATGAAGAACCCCTGCGCACAAAGCATAAGGGCTTCTTTTAAAACAGATTAGTCGTAGTTATCAATCTAAACAATTTGCCGTTTATAAAAAGGCTAAAGGAGAATATATGCAATTAGGTTTCCTAGTTGATTTACATCTGTGTATGGGATGTAAAGGATGTGAGATCGCATGTAAAGTGGAAAATGAAGTACCACTTAGTACATGGAGACTTCGTGTAAAATATGTAGATGTAGGAACTTTTCCTGAGACAAGAAGAACTTTTACACCACTTAGATGTAATCATTGTGAAAATGCACCATGTGAAAGAATTTGTCCGGTATCTGCATTACATTATCTTGAAAATGGTATCGTAAATATCGATAAAGAGAGATGTATCGGTTGTGCTGGCTGTGTTATGGCTTGTCCCTATGGCGCTATCTATATAGATCCTCAAACGCAAACAGCAGATAAATGTACATACTGTGCGCACCGTGTTGCTTCTTCTATGATGCCAGCTTGTGTTGTTGCGTGTCCTGTTCAGGCAAATATTTTTGGTGATTTAGATGACCCAATGTCAAATATTTCAAAGTATATTACGAAAAATCAAGGAAATATTCAAGTGCGTAAACCTGAAAAAGGTACAAACCCTCATCATTATTATGTAGGTGGCGGTAATGTAACACTAAATCCACTTGCCTCTCATAGAATAGAGGGACATTCACTCTTTAACAACATTACAACACTTCCAGTAGGAGGACACCACTAATGGCTGTACATGAAATATTAGCAGCAACAAATGCTGTAGTTACTTTAGATGTAGCGATTCCAGGTACTGTTTGGCCTTGGTTGGTTACTGTAAATATGTGGGCAAAAAGCATCGGGACTGGTGTGATTTTTATGCTATTTTTATTGCTTAGAAAACATCCTGAACAGGCAGCTAGTTTACGATTTCCTACGACTGTAGTGTCGATTATATTTATTCATATATTCTTACTCTTTACATTGGCAGATTTACATCAGCCGTTTAGAATGTGGCATATATTTTTCTATCCTCATTTAAATTCAGCGATTACTATCGGTGCATGGATGGCGACGTTATTTGTAGGCTTATTGTTTTTACTTGCGTTTCTCTCTTTTATCAAAAAAGACAATGTTGCGTTTGATAAGACATTAACATGGGTGACTATTCTAGCTATTCCTGTTACACTTTATACGGCAGCTCTTATGTCACAGTGTACAGCACGTGAACTATGGCAAATGCCAACAGAATCTGCACAAATGATTCTTGCAGCACTTCTTTCTGGTTCTGCGTTTATGATTTTACTTGGTGGCTCAAAATTAGGCTATGAAGCGAAAAAAACTTTAGGTGTTGTTTTGGGACTTAGTGCATTTATGTCATTTACGCTTTATATGGCAGAGTATATTTTTGGTCCAATGAAAGCTGAAGAAGTTGCAGCAGTTCTAGAATACATCAAAGGTGATGGACCATATACAGTTATGTTTTGGTTAGGTCAATGGGTAGCTTATCTTTTACCTATGCTATTCATTTTACTGAGCCGTGCGAGCAAATCTGAATCAATTTTAAAACTTGCAGCAATTTTTGCGTTAGCAGGTCTGTGGTTAGTTAAACATGTTTGGCTGATGATTCCACAATTATTACCAATGAGTTAAGGAGAAATATTAATGTATTTACAAAGTAGAAGAACATTTTTAAAAGGCGCTGCGTTTACTGTAGCGGGTGCCGCTATTGCTAAGGGTGTATTTACGACAGATGTGCTTGCAGAATCTGTTGAGCAAAGCAAATTTACAAATACTCCAGACTCATTATCATTTTATCCGCCAATGGAAGAGTGGAATGATTTTAAAGAGCTTGATGGAGATGACTGGAAACGCGGTGGTATCGACCGTAAAGGAGTAAGAAGCGAATCAAATCCTGATGGTATCGAAGTAAACGATTATATGATAGTACCTACGGCGTGTTCAAACTGCGAGGCTTCTTGTGGTTTGACGGCTTGGATTGACAAAAAAACTTTTACAGTTAAAAAATATATGGGTAACCCATTGCACCCAGCTTCTCGTGGTCGTAACTGTGCAAAAGGGTATGCTGCACAGTCACAAATGTATGATCCAGATCGTATAGCATTCCCACTTAAGCGTGCTCCTGGCTCTGCTCGTGGTGAAGGTAAATGGATTCGTACAACTTGGGATGAAGCGATGACTACCATCGGTAAAAAAATGGGAGATACGATTGAAAAAGGCGATGAGCTTTCTAGAAAATCAGTTATGTTCCATATTGGTCGTCCAAATGAGAATGGATTTGTTCCAAAAATTTGGCATACACTTGGTCTTGATGCATACAACTCACATACAAATATTTGTTCAGCAAATGGTCGTACACCGACAATCCAATGGGCAAATGATGATAGAACATCACCAGACTGGGCGAATGCGAAACTTATTTTCCTTAACTCATCTCATGCGGCAGATGCGGGTCACTATTTTCAGCAATCGGCTTCGTTTATCGCAGATGCAAGAGCAAAAGGGGCAAAGATGGTTGTTATGGATCCTCGTCTCTCAAACTCAGCGGGTATGGCAGATCTTTGGATTGCAGCATGGCCGGGAACTGAACCGGTTATCTATCTTTATTTAGCACAAAGAATGCTCAATGAAGACAAAGTTAACAAAGCATTTGTGAAAAAATGGATTAACTGGGAAGTGATGCTTGATAATAAAAAGTATCTAGAGTTTATGGTTGAAAAAGGGTATATCTCTAAAGTGCCTACAGGAAATGATTTTAATGCTTTTATGGGTATGATGAAAGAGTTGTATGCTCCCTATACACTTGAGTACGCAGTAAAAGAGACGCATGTTCCTGCGCATAAACTCGAAGCACTTTATGATATGTTTATCTGGGCTGGTACATCTATTTCTTCATATTTCTGGCGTGCTGCTGCTGCGGGTAACCGTGGTGGTTGGATGAGTGGTAGAACAGGTTACTTCTCACTTGCGCTTCGTGGGGCTATCGGACCAGAGGGTGGCACATTCTTCCACCACTGGCATGTTATATCAGTATCTGGTAAAGGTGGTTCTGCTACTGTAGGACAAGGTATGCGTGGTGCAGATATTCCTAAAGTAGATGTTTATAATGAACTAACTTGGCCACCAGAATGGCCACTCTCTACATATGAAATGTCGTACCTTTTACCTCACCTCTTAAGTGATACACAGTGGCAAGATAAATGGAGAGCAAAAGGCTTAAGCGTGCCTCAAAAACTTTCAGTTTATATTCCTCGTATGTATAATCCTGTTTGGATTAATCCAGATGGTTTTAGATGGATTGACACTCTCAAAGATGAGTCAAAGATGGAGCTTACTATGAATCTCTCTCCTGTATGGAGTGAGACAAACTGGTATATGGATTATATCCTTCCAGTTGGACTTGCGGGTGAGAGACATGACCAACACTCTGAGGCAACTATGCCTGCACGTTGGACATCATTCCGTCAACCGGTTATGAGAGTTGCGCTAGAAAAAGCGGGCTGGAAACCTCAAAATCCTAACCGTGCTACACTTGAAGCACACATTAAAGCTGGTCTTGGTGAGGTTTGGGAAGAGAATGAGTTCTGGTTTGATATGTGTGTAAACTATATTGATCCAACAGGAAAACTCGGTATCAAAAAGATGTGGGAATCTAAAAAGAATCCAGGTAAACCAGTTACTATTGCGGAGTGGTATGATGCTGCGTTTGGTGATAACTTACCAAATCTCAAAGCTACAGCTACGGCGGATACAAGATACAAAAACGCAGAGTATCCTGTATATGAGTATTTAAGAGATCATGGTGCATGGATGGAAGAGAATAATATCTATTCTGCACAAGAACGTGAAATCAAAGACGATGGTGAGAATTATATTTCTCATGGTCATAAATATCCTAAACATGATGTTACAACAAATAGCCGCACGGGTGTTATGTCTGTGGAACATCATGGAGTAAAAAAACCTATCGGTATTGAGATAGACGGTAAGAAAATGGAAGGTTTTGCAACACTTGATAAAAAACTTGACTTCTTCTGTGAGTGGATGGCTGATGATTGGAAATGGCCAGAATACGCAATTCCATTCTATCCAAGAGATGATGCAGAGAAAAAAGCGATGCCACATATCGTATCGCATGTAAATCACTCGTACATGAGCGAAAAAAACTCTTATGCGCTTAACACTGTTTTCCGTCTGCCGTATAATATTCATACGCGTTCTGCAAACTCTAAGCACTTAATGGAGATTTCACAAAATCACGACCCTATCTGGATTTCAACTCCAGATGCAGCGCGTCAAGGTTTCAAACGCGGTGATGCAATTCGTGTTAAAATTGTGGATAGTGTTACCGGACTTGATTCTGGTTATTTTGTTGCTATGGCTGTTCCGACTGAAGGTGTTCTTCCAGGAACTCTTGCTTGCTCACACCATGGCGGTAGATGGAAACTTGTAAACTCTGTGACTATTCCAAATGGGGTAACAGATGGTAAAGTAGATTCTCAACCAGTGGCGCGGAATATGAATAATCCTAAATTTATGGCTGCTACAGTTGATAATGTAGGTAAAGAAGGCGCACAAATCAAAATAGAAGATTATGATGGTACTTCAGGTCTTAACAGTTTTGGTGTTCCAACTGCTGAACTTCAGATGGATGGAAAAGAGGGCAAACTGAAATATGTTTCTGGAATTAAACCATTTCATACGAAAAGATTTGAAGATTATAACAGAGACAGTGGCAATATCTGGTGGGATGGACTCAGTGGTTCATGGCAAAATGCCGTAGCAGCTCCACATCCAGACCCTGTTTCTGGAATGCACTGTTGGCACCAAAAAGTTATTTTAGAACCTGCACAAGCTGGTGATAAAATTGGTGATATCTTTGTAAATTATGATAATAACTTTAAAGTATATCAAGGATGGAGAGATCAACTGACTCGTGGATTGGATGCAAATTCTACAATCCGTCGTCCAAAACACATTAAACGCCCATGGGTACCTTTATCAGATAAAGCGTACGCCGTATCTATTAAAGGCTAACTCTTTTAGCTCATGTAGTTTTACATGAGCTAAACTTTTTAGAAGCTTGCCCACCACATTCTCAAATAAAGCCCAAAGCTGCTTGTATATCCAACTTCGCTAAAAAGAAGATTTTTGTTTTTATCATATATAAATGTAGTAGGAAACGCAGTGATATTAAACTCTTGAGATATTTTCCCCTCTGTATCGTTTAAAACATTAAAATCAAATCCTCTCTCTTGAAGATACTGTTTAATTACTTCATCACTTCCAGATTTTACAGCAATTGTAAGCACTTCATAATGCTCTGAGATTCTTTGAATATTATCTGCTTCGAGTTTGCAAGTCGGGCACCATGTTGCCCAAAAATGTAACAGAAGCGGTTTTTCTGATGGCAACTTATACTCTTTTTGATCAAGTAGTGATAACTCATGAAGAAAAAGCGGTTTTTTATTTAAATCGGTGCTTTTATAAAGGCTGAGAATATTTGCCAATAGGGTCATTACAAGAAGAAAAAGGAGGGTCTCTTTTACATAATGTAGTAATTTATCTTTCATTTATAGCTCATGTGATGCATTTTTTCATACAATAACAGTGTAAAACTTTCAATATTTAACACTTTTGTAATGTATTGGAGATAGTATTATAAAAACACTAAGGAAAGAGAATGATTAAATTTATAGGTCTTGCGTTTTTGGTTATATTGATGTCAAGTTGTGGTTCGCACAATAGTATGAGTCCAAAGCAGGTGCTTTTTCAAAGTGTTTCAGAAAAAGATGCCATCTTGTTGCAAGAAGGCAAAGAAAAACGCTACTGTGTTCGTTGCGGTATGGATTTAGTGCGGTTTTATAAGACAAGCCATGCGGCAGAACATGAGGGTAAAGAGTTGCAGTATTGCTCTATCCATTGTCTGGAAGAACATTTAGGAGAGGGTGTAACGCTTAAAAATCCAAGGGTTGTAGATGTGGCTTCACTCAAATTTATATCTATAGCCAATGCGTATTATGTAGTAGGAAGTTCAAAACGCGGAACTATGAGTCGTGTAAGTAAATATGCTTTTGCGGATGCAGAAGAAGCGAAAAAATTTCAGAAACTTTACGGTGGAGAGATTATGAAGTTTGATGGTGCTCAGGCAAAAGCAAAGGAAGATTTTAAATAATTTAGAGTAGATAATCTACTCTAAATTGTGAGAGATAGAGCTTATTCTATCTCTGCATCGATGACATCGTCATCTTGCTTTTTCTTTTTAGTGTCAGCTTGATCTGCTTCACCGCCTTGCTCTTGTTTGTACATTTGCTCAGCCATTTTATGAGAAGCTTCAGTTAAAGTTTTTACTTTTGCTTCGATTTGCTCTTTTGTTGCGTTTTCATCTTTAAGAATATCTTTTAGTTCACTAATTGCGGACTCAATTTTTGCTTTTTCTTCTGCGTCAAGTTTATCACCCATTTCAACTAAAGATTTTTCAGTTTGAGCAATCAGAGCATCTGCTTGGTTTTTAAGTTCTACAAGCTCTTTTCTTTTTGAATCTTCTGCTTTGTGTGCTTCAGCATCTTGAACCATTTTGTTAATCTCTTCTTCACTTAGTCCAGATGATCCAGAAATTGTGATTGATTGAGATTTACCAGTTCCTTTGTCAGTTGAGCTTACAGTTAAAATACCGTTTGCATCTATGTCAAAAGTAACTTCAATCTGAGGTACACCTCTTGGTGCAGCTGCAATGTTTCCAAGTTCAAACAAACCTAAAGATTTGTTGTCTTTTGCAAACTCTCTCTCTCCTTGCACAACTGAAATACTTACGGCTGGCTGATTATCTTCTGCAGTTGAGAAGATTTGAGATTTTTTAACTGGGATAGTTGTCCCTTTTTCGATGATTTTAGTAGCCACACCGCCTAAAGTTTCAATTCCGAGTGAAAGAGGCGTAACATCTAAAAGAAGAACATCTTTCACGTCTCCTCTTAAAACACCACCTTGAATAGCAGCACCTGCGGCAACAACTTCATCTGGATTAACACTTTTGTTCAATTTTTTACCGTCAAAGTAAGCTGAAACCATCTCTTGAGCCAATGGAACACGGATAGAACCACCAACCATGATGATTTCTTTGATAGCGTTTTTGTCTAAGCCAGACTCTTTCATAGCCGTTTTAATATGGTCAATAGTCTCTTTAATAAGACCTTCAATCATTCCTTCAAACTTCGCACGAGTAAGTTTAATTACAAGGTGTTGTGGACCAGCTTCTGTCATTGTGATAAACGGTAAGTTAATCTCAGTTTCAGTTGAACTTGAAAGTTCTTTTTTCGCGTTTTCAGCAGCATCTTTTAAACGCTGAAGAGCCATTTTGTCATTTTTAAGATCAATGCCGTGTGTATTTTTGAACTCTGCGTTTAGGTAATCAACGATTTTATTATCGAAGTCATCTCCACCCAAGAATGCATTACCATCCGTTGAAAGAACCTCAAAAGTACCATCAGAAATTTCTAAAACAGTAACGTCAAATGTTCCACCGCCAAGGTCATAAACAAGTACATTTTCTTCTGCTTTAGAATCTAGTCCATAAGCAAGTGCAGAAGCTGTAGGCTCGTTGATGATACGTAAAACATTTAAACCGGCAATTGTTCCGGCATCTTTTGTTGCTTTTCTTTGTGCATCATTGAAGTAAGCAGGAACTGTAATGACGGCGTCTGTAACAGTTGAACCAAGGTAAGCTTCAGCATCTTCTTTAAGTTTGCTCAAAATTTTTGCTGAAATTTCTTGTGGTGTATAAATTTTACCAGCCACGTCAACCGCAGCCATTCCATCTTTGTTTACTATGTTATAAGTTACTTTGTCATGAGCCGCTTTTGCGTTTTCTTCGCTCATCATAAGACCCATAATTCTCTTGATTGAAGAGATTGTTTTGTTTGGGTTTGTAATTGCTTGACGTTTTGCAGGGTCACCTACTAAAACTTCACCTTTGTCTGTAAACGCAACTACTGAAGGAGTTGTGTTTTTACCCTCTTTGTTAGGGATGATTTTCGCTTCACCACCCTCATAAACTGCTACACATGAATTTGTTGTTCCTAAATCTATACCGATAACTTTGCTCATACTAATTTCCTTAATTTGATTTTATTTGCAGCAAAAGGAACAAGTCCCTTTTGCTTTCGCTAGCCGCTAAGGCACTAAAGCTTGACACTTACGTGTCAGATTTGATTGTTTTTTTAGTTCCCATGCTCTGTATGGGAATGCCTATATATATTTATATTTTGCGAATTAATTCGCGACGACAACCATTGCTTCACGCAGTGGTCTTTCTTTATACTTGTAACCCGTTTGAAAAGTTTGAACTATTTGTCCGCTCTCCACCGTGTCGCTCTCGACGCTTTGTATGGCGTTATGAATATTCGGATCAAATGGCTCATCATGAGCGACCATAGTCACTCCGTGTTTCTCCAAAGAGTTGAGCAGTTGTTTGTGTGTAAGCTCTATACCTTCTTTGAGTTTTGTAAAAAGATCTTCAGGGTTTGCATCCATCTTAGCGGAGTTCATCGCACCTTGAAGTGAGTCCATCACGGGAATCATATCTTTAGCAAACTTCTCATTTGCATACTCTACGGCAGTATATTTCTCACGCTCAAGTCTTTTTTTGATATTTTCAAAGTCAGCATGCACACGAGCATATTTTTCTTTGAGTTGCGTTAGCTCTTCTTGAAGAAGGTCAAATTCATTTGCAACCGCTTCAGCATCGGCATCAGTTTCGTCACTTTTTGTATCCAAAGGTATTTCTTCAGCCTCTGGAGTTTTGTTTTTTAGTTCTTCTTCTTGTGTTGACATAATTGTTCAGTTGCTCCTTATCTAAAAAGATGGGATAATTATACATATTGAGTGTAATAATGTCAAGTATATCTTAAATATATTAACTCAATTAACTTTAGTCTATATGTATCAAGTATGCTTTTTATGTAAATATTGCAACTTTGTTAAATAAGAATAGGTATGATTAGAGGATAAGATATTGAGTAGAAAAAGGTTTGCATATGAGATATATAGCCATAATATTGGGCTTTATTGTGATATTACTTATAGGAGTTTATACCCTTGCGTTTACATCGTTTGGAAATACTATCGTAGCTTCTTTGATAGAGTCAAAAATTCGTCAAGAGACAAAAATGAAGAGTAAATTTACGACATTTATTTTAAATATGAGTAATTTTGAGATTATTTTGGAGCTGGGTCCAAATAATATCGTAAGTGTAAATGGCAATTATTCTCTTTTTTCACGTAGTTTTGATATAGCTTATCGAGCAAGACTTGATCAGTTGAGTGATTTAAATCATCTAAGAGATACTTCATTTGTCGGTACATTTTTTACCCACGGTCATATCAGAGGGGATAGGGAATTGATGCAAATTGATGGCTCAAGTGATATTGCAAAAAGTGAGACTACTTACCATCTCACACTAACTCAGTTGCATCTGACGTCTATTCTTGCAAAAGTAAAACATATGGAGTTGTTTTCTTTGCTTCAAATGGCTGGGCAAAAGCCTTACGCAAATGGAACCGTAGATATGGACATTGATTTTAAAAATATTATGCCCCATGCGCTTGATGGGGTGCTGCATCTTCGAACACAAAAAGGAAAAGTAGATACGAAACTTATGCAAGATGATTTTAATGTCACAATACCAGAAACGCTATTTTCTATGAAATTAGATGCAAAACTTGAGCGTGAGAGAGTTGATTTTACCTATACGCTTGAGTCGAATCTTGCAAAAATAAGTACATCGGGTAAAATAATTCCACAACCGCTTTCAATGAATGTGAAATATAGCTTGGATATTGACAATCTTGCGCTGCTCAAACCCATCACAAATATGCCGCTTCGTGGTCAACTCAATCTTTTTGGAGAAGTTAAGGGGACAAAAGAGAATTTAAAAGTTGATGGAAAAAGCGATATTTGCGCTTCAAACACAGACTTTATGCTACAGATGAAAGATTTTAAGCCTGCAACATTTCAGGTAAAGATGCACAATCTCAAACTTGAAAAAGTTTTATATATGATGCAACAGCCTCATTATGCGGAGGGTCTTTTGTCTCTTGATGTCGATATTAGTGATGTAAGAAGTAACAGTCTCAAAGGAAATATAAAAACAAATATAACACATGGTTTGCTGGATTCTCAATATATAACCAAAGCTTTTGCGTTTCAAAGTGAGATGCCAAAAACACTCTTTGATCTAAGTGCGCAGAGCATTTTGGATACAAATAGTATCCAAACGCAAGTGACACTCAACACAAACCTTGCTACTTTGCATATGCAAAAACTGCGTTTTGATATAAATGATACTTCAATCAATACGGATTATAAATTCTCTGCCCAAAATTTGGATGCCTTTTATTTTCTCACGCAAAGACATATGCGGGGTGCAATTGTGGCGGAGGGAAGAGTGGAAAAATCAAAAAATTTGGATGTGACGCTCCACTCGAACATTATGAGCGGAACTGTGGATGCAAAACTCCATAATGATGCCATTTCTGTAGAACTCAAATCCCTGCAAACGCAGAGCATTTTACATACGCTTCTATACCCTGAGATATTTGATGCTTCACTGAGTGGAACTTTTGCTTACAATCTTTTGGCAGAAAAAGGAACTTTGAAAGCAAAACTAGCGGATGGAAAGTTTAGCAAAAATGAGATATTTACACTTATTAAATATTATGGCGTTTTGGATATGTACGCGGAGAGATTTCACGGGGATATCAACGCCAAGATAAATAAAGAGTTCATCGTCGCTTCACTTGAACTTTTGTCCAACAAATCTTCAATCAAAACACAGCAAACAAAACTCAATTCTAAAACAAAAGAGATAGATTCAGAGCTTGATTTAGTTGTCAATAACAATCCTATTTCTGCGTCAGTAAAAGGAACTACAGATACTCCAAAAGTTTCTGTTGATCTGGAAAAGTTTATGAAGTCAAAAGCAGGTGATGCAGTAAAAAAAGAGGTCAATACATTTTTAAAAAGACTTTTTTAATCGTGAAGTCTTTTTAGTGAAGAAGATTTTTTAACTCCTCTTCATCCATCGCAAACTCTATACTTTGTATCTTCGCATCTTTGAGATGCAGAACAGTGACTGCGTTTTCTTTGTAAGGAAGTGTTTTGTTATAAAGTTCATCATGAGCTAGAAGTATCTCGTGTTTATATCCTCGCATTCTTGGGAGTACAAAGAGGTTGAGGATGCCTGATGGCACCTGTGATACATCAATGAGCAGTTGTTCACTCCGTTTCATACCATATTTTTCAAAATAAACATTAGCCATTTTTGTTGTCTCTTTATCCCAGCCTATCACCCAAACTCCATTTTGCATGAGCAGAGTCTTATGCTCATGTTGGCTATTGAGCGTCACTGCGTTTATTCTCTCTCCAACTTGCAGTATTTGTGCTGAGAGTAAAAATGGTAAGAGCAAGAGAGAGAGCTTTTTCATGGTTTTCCTTAAAGGGCTGCATCAGCTAGCGTGAGACAAAAAAGTACCTCTTTACCCTGCGTTTGAAGAGTTTGTACAGCCTGTGTGAGTGTGGCACCTGTTGTAATAATATCATCCACAAGGATAATTTCGTTTTGGCTAAAGTGCCCCAGTTCAAAATTTCTTGGATTGAGAAGTCTAAACTCTTTACTTTTTCCCGAATAAGAGACTCTGCTCTTGGCTCTTAGTTTGTTGTAAAGCGGTTTGATAAAGTCAGACGTGAGTGATTTGTTCAGTATCGCCGTGTGTGAATAACCGCTTATGGGCATATCATCTATAGGGATTGAAGCCACTTGATTTGTAAATGTGAACTCTTTGGCAAAGCTACTCAAAGCATTTTTTGCTAAAAGTGAATAGATATAAAATCCAAGATCAGAGTGTTTTGTGTGCAGAAGATTTTTGATCTCACTGTATTTATAAAAAGAGAGGACTTCGATGTTTGGCAGTAACTTGCGTTTCGTGAGCGAAGGTCTTAAAAAAGTTTCTTGACACGAGCGGCAGATATGAAAGAGAGAAGGATTTTCACAGAGTAAACATTTCAAATTTCACCTCTTCCCAATTACACTCAAAAGAGTGTAATCGTTTAGTCCATCTTCAAAACAGACATAAAAGCTTCTTGCGGAAGCTGTACTTTTCCGATAGATTTCATACGTTTTTTACCAGCTTTTTGCTTGTCAAGAAGCTTGCGTTTACGGGTGATATCACCTCCATAACATTTTGCAGTTACATTTTTACCCATAGATTTGACTGTCTCACGAGCAATGATTTTATTGCCTATAGAGGCTTGAATAGCTACTTCAAAGAGTTGTCTAGGCACGATATCTTTCATGTTTTTTACCAGCGCGCGCCCTCGTGAGTCACTTGAAGTGATAGGTACGATAACGCTCAATGCATCGACGATATCACCAGCAACACGTACATCAAGACGTACAAGTTCGCCTTCTCTAAAACCAATAGGCTCATAATCAAATGAAGCGTAGCCTTTTGATATAGACTTGAGTTTGTCATAAAAGTCCACAACGATTTCATTCATAGGAAGAGAATATTCAAGCATAACTCTGTCTTGATTGAGATATGTCATCTTATCTTGCATACCGCGTTTAGAGATCAAAAGTGTGATGATATTTCCAAGATAATCACTTGGTGTAATAACCGTAGCTTTGACATAAGGCTCTTCTATGCGATCAATATAGTTCGGTTGCGGCAGTTCGGAAGGGTTTTGTACTTCAACCATAGTGCCGTCATTGAGATAAACATGATAGACAACTGAAGGTGCTGTTGCAATAAGGTCAAGGTCAAACTCGCGTTCAAGTCGCTCTTTGATAACTTCCATATGAAGCATTCCTAAAAAACCGACACGAAAACCAAAACCAAGTGCGATAGAAGTTTCTGGCTCATAAGAAAGAGAAGAGTCATTGAGTCTGAGTTTATCAAGCGCATCTCTAAGGTCTTCAAATTTATCGGTATCTATCGGATAAAGTCCAGCAAATACGAAAGGTTTCGCAGGTTCATAATCAAGAACTGGCTCTTTTGTAGGGTTTTTTGCATCGGTAATTGTATCGCCGACATGGATGGTATTTACCTCTTTAAGACCCAAAACAACTATCCCAATCTCACCCGTTTTGATAGCATCTGTTTTTTGGCGTTTGAGTGGATGCGGATACATCAAGTCAAGAACTTGATGCGTTTCGCCGTTGCTCATAAGGAGAATGTTTTGGTTGCGTTTGATCTCACCGTCAAATACGCGTACGAGTGCAAGTGCTCCAAGATATTGATCAAACCAGCTGTCGTAGATGATAGCTTTTGTAGTTGCGTTTTGCTCTCCAATTGGTGCAGGAATGCGCTCAACGATAGCATCGATAAGCTCACGAATCCCGACACCAGTTTTGGCTGATACAAGGCAGGCATCTGTGGCATCGATACCGATACTTGTCTCAATTTCTTCGGCAACTTTTATAGGATCTGCCGCAGGGAGGTCTATCTTATTGATAACGGGAATGAGTTCGAGGTTGTTTTCCATCGCAAGATAGACATTTGCGATAGTCTGCGCTTCAACGCCCTGTGCGGCATCGACGATTAGCAATGCACCATCACTTGAAGCTAAAGATTTACTCACTTCGTAAGAGAAATCGACATGGCCGGGAGTGTCTATAAGGTTGAGAATATAGTGCTGGCCATCTTTAACGTAGTCAAGGCGTACGCTTTGTGCTTTAATGGTAATGCCACGCTCTTTTTCGATATCCATAGTATCCATCATTTGTTTGGTAAGTTCTCTCTCACTTACTGCTCCACACTCTTGGATAATACGGTCAGCTAAAGTGCTTTTACCGTGGTCGATATGTGCGATGATAGAAAAGTTTCTAATGTTTTTCAATAAATGTTTCCTCTGGAAATTTTATTTGCCTCATGAGTGAGGCAAGATTTTCTCTTCACAAATAGACTAAGAAAATAAAGAGTTTACGCTTTCGTTGT
>Ga0154590_1043_pt2 | contig 14251 bp, 11 predicted proteins | sample RifGroF2_FD_116019 | JGI IMG/M metagenome (GOLD analysis project Ga0154590, IMG submission 116019) | Sulfurimonas sp. GWF2_37_8 | reverse complement strand
CTCTTGCTATTTTAAATTGCTTATAGACATATCTGTTTGCAGGAAGTGGGTTTAGGTATGGTAAATCTATCTCTTTAAGTACCCTTCACCCACCTATAAGAAACACTGAAATAATAATTTTTATTTATAGTGCGCTTACTTTAATTAGCTATAATCCAGCAAATTAAATTATAAACATTTATGGAGAAAAAGTATGACGATTACCAAAAGGGTAACATTTATAGCTAAGGAGGGCTGCGAGGAAAAGATGAAAGAGCTTCTAAGTGGCATGGTAGAACCAAGTAAAGCGGAAGATGGCGTTTTATTTTATGAAATATTTCAGTATGAAAATAACAGAAGAAAATTTATGGCAGTTGAGACTTGGAGAGATGAAGCAGCGCTTGATGGGCATAAAACATCGAAGCATTATAAGATTTACAAATCAAGTTTTGAGCCTTTTTGTGAAGCAAAATATACAGATGAACTTCAAGTTTTAGGATAAAAGATGAAAAATTTATGGAGAGATGAAGAGGCAAAAAATTTTCAAAGTGATTTGGAGTTACGGGTTTATACATCCAATCTTTTAGGTCAAAACAATGAACTGGTACTTCATGGAGGTGGTAACACTTCTGTGAAAACAAAAGTTGGCGGCGAAGAGTTGCTTTTTGTCAAAGGCAGTGGTTGGGACTTAGAAAGTATCAAAGCTGAAGGTTTTGCTCCTGTAAAACTCTTTGCTCTTTTAGAGATGGCAAAGCTACAAAAGCTAAATGATAGCGATATGGTTGCTGCGCAAAAAGCTGCTATGACAGATACCTCTGCTCCAAATCCTTCCGTTGAAGCGATACTTCATGCGCTTATTCCTTATAAGTTTGTCGATCATACACACGCAGATGCTGTGGTGACACTCTCAAACGCAGTGAGTGGCGAAGAAAATATCAAAAAAATCTACCCGAATTTTTTGATAGTTCCTTATGTGATGCCGGGATTTATTTTGGCGCATACTGTTTATGAGATGACAAAAGAGATGGATTGGTCGTCAATAGAAGGGATTATCCTGCATAACCACGGTATATTTACTTTTGATGATGATGCAAAAAGATCTTATGAAAAAATGATAAACGCAGTCACTAAAGCGGAAAAGTTTTTAAAAGAAAATGCTCCTATAGATTTGGAACATACACACATTCATAGTGATTGCGATATTATCAAAATCCAGAAGTTTTTCTCTGCACAAAAAGGTTATGAAGTCTCTATAGTCATCAATCAAACGCCACTTGCTACATTCTATGCTGCGCAGCCAAATCTCAGAGAATTTGCATCACGTGGTGTTTTAACTCCTGAGCATATTATACGCACTAAAAGGGTACCGCTTATCATGGAAGACACAAATCTTGAAGAGGGTGTTAATGCGTATAAAAAAGCGTATTTAGAGTATTTTCACAGACACGCGACAAATGAAATATCAATAGAACCTTCTCCAAACTATATGATTATCAAAAACGCAGCGGTCATCTCTTTTGGCAAAAATAAAAAAGAGGCGCAGATGGTGAGTGATATCGTTACTCATACGATGCTTGCTGTTCTTCGTGCAGATAAGCTTGGCGGATATAAAAGTATCAGTGAAGAGGATAGTTTTGCGATGGAGTATTGGGAACTTGAACAGGCGAAATTGAAACGATAATATGCAATATTTACTTTCTATTGATGCAGGAACAGGAAGTGTTCGTGCGGTACTTTTTGACACTCTGGGCAATCAAATAAGTGTTGCGCAAAAAGAGTGGACGCATCTTCAAGAGACGGGTGTGGCATGTTCTATGTCTTTTGATTTTGAAAAAAACTGGAAACTTGTCTGCTTATGTATCGCAGACGTTGTGCAAAATGCGTCTATAAATGCAGCAGATATCCTAGCACTGAGTGCTACAAGTATGCGTGAGGGAATAGTTCTCTATGACAAAGAAGGCAGAGAACTTTGGGCTGTAGCAAATGTCGATGCAAGAGCGTCAGAGGAAGTGAAATATCTTATAGGACATTTTGAAGGAGTTGAAGAAGAGTTTTATGCATATTCAGGTCAAACCTTTGCTTTAGGTGCGCTTCCTCGTCTTCTTTGGCTCAAAAATAACAGACCCGAAATGTATGAAAAAGTTACGTCAATCTCGATGATAGGAGACTGGATCCTAGCAAAACTCTCAGGTGTTATCGCAACCGATCCCAGTAACGGCGGAACAACAGGTATATTTTCTCTTGAGAAACGCCAGTGGATGCCAGAAATGGCAAAACGAGTAGGTATTAAAGATGACATTTTTCCCACCGTGTTTGAAGTTGGGGCATTTATGGGAAATGTTACGGCTCATGCAGCAAAAGAGAGTGGACTTTCACAAAATACAAAAGTTGTGATGGGTGGTGGGGATGTGCAGCTTGGTTCTGCTGGTCTTGGCGTAGTCAACGCAGGGCAGGTGGCAGTCCTTGGCGGTTCATTTTGGCAGCAAGTGGTCAATATTCCATCGCAAACGCAGCCTCCAAAAGATATGGGCATACGCATCAATCCTCATGTCATCAAAGGTTTGTCTCAAGCTGAGGGCATCACTTTTTTTAGCGGTCTTGTTATGCGCTGGTTTAGAGATGCGTTTTGCGATATGGAAAAACAGCAAGCAGATGAGCGGGGGATAGATGTTTATACGCTTTTGGAAGAAAACGCCAAATATGTGCCGGTAGGTTCCTATGGGATTTTGCCTATCTTTTCAGATACTATGAAATATGGCAAATGGTACCATGCAGCTCCGAGTTTTTTGAACCTTTCACTAGATGCAAAAAGGTGCAATAGGGCTTCGATGTTTCGTGCTCTTGAAGAAAACGCAGCTATCGTCTCAAGTATCAATCTAAAAAAAATTCAAGCTTTTAGCGGTGTTGCGATAGAGGAGATAGTTTTTGCAGGTGGGGCTAGCAAAGGCGCGCTTTGGTCGCAGATACTTGCTGATGTCACAGGTTGCAGGGTGAAAATACCACGTGTCACCGAAGCAACAGCTCTAGGCGCGGCAATGGCGGCGGGTGTGGGATGTGGTATCTACGCAAATCTGCAAAACGCAGCAGAAACTCTTGTTGTTTGGGAAAAAATATATCTTCCAAACGCAGAAAATACAAAACTATATGATGCTATAAAATTACAATGGCAAAATGCATATGAAGCCCAACTAAAGTTAGTAGATGCTAACATCACGACTTCAATGTGGAAGGCACCAGGACTATAAATGATACATAACAGAATAAATTTTGATGAAGCACTCGCACTCTATGAGATGGACTTTTTTGAGCTTGGCGATTTGGCGGATGCAAAACGCAAAGAACTTCATGGCAACAAAACTTACTTCAACATCAACCGTCATATCAATCCGACAAATGTTTGTGCGGATGTATGTAAGTTTTGCGCCTATTCGGCCACACGCAAAAACCCAAATCAATATACCATGAGCCACGAAGATATTTTAAAAATTGTTGCAGAGATAGATGAGAGAGGTGCCAAAGAGGTGCATATTGTCTCCGCGCACAATCCAAATGTCACTCTTGAGTGGTACCTTGGTATATTTAAAAAGATAAAAACGCAATACCCGCATTTACATATTAAAGCGCTCACAGCTGCTGAAGTGGATTTTCTCTCCCGTCATCACACTAAAAGTTATGATGATATATTGGATCTTATGATAGAAAACGGTGTGGACTCTATGCCTGGTGGCGGTGCTGAGATCTTTGATGAGAAGGTGAGAGACTTTATCTGTAAAGGCAAAGTAACTTCAGATCAGTGGATAGAGATCCATCAAAAATGGCATGAGCGAGGCAAAAAGTCCAATGTGACAATGCTCTTTGGTCATATAGAAAGCCGTGAAAATCGTATAGATCATATGATGCGTATCCGCGCACTACAGGACAAAACAGGCGGATTTAACTGTTTTATTCCGCTTGTTTATCAGACAGAGAACAATTACCTCAATATCAAAGCGCCGATAACGGCAAATGAGATACTTAAAACTATGGCAGTTGCACGTTTAGTGCTTGATAATGTCCCAAATCTCAAAGCCTATTGGGTCACCTCTACTGTAAATTTGGCACTTGTAGCGCAAGAGTTTGGAGCAAATGACTTAGACGGAACGATAGAAAAAGAGTCTATCAACTCCGCCGCAGGTGCCAAAAGCGCCAACGGCGTAGTGCTAGAAGATTTTGTCGCGCTTATCAAAAACAGTGGATTTACTCCAGTTGAGAGAGACAGCGTTTATAACGAAATCAATGTTTGGTAAAATAGAGATTATAAAAGAATTTAATACAAAAAAGGTTTACCTTGATTCAGATAGATAAAGAAACAAAGCTTACACTGCTCTACATTCTTTTTGCGTTTACATTTTCAGTTGCACTGCGTTTGATATGGGTTTATCAATTTGGCGATTATGAGGCTTTTAAGTTTAACGGCCAACTGATGATAAACACAAATGACGGCTATTTTTGGGCAGAGGGTGCGCGTGATATACTTAGTGGTCTCTCACAGCCATATGATCTATCTCCGACGACTTTGGCAACTTCACAGCTCACTGCATTTTTTGCAAAGATTTTACCTTTTTCTTTTGAGAGTGTTATCCTTTATATGCCTGTAGTGCTGAGTTCTCTGGTTGTTATTCCTATGATTCTTATAGCAAAAACGCTGCATAATCTCACCCTTGGATTTATCGCGGCACTGCTTGGTTCTGTGGCATGGAGTTATTACAACCGTACTATGGCGGGGTATTATGATACTGATATGCTCAATATCGTGCTGCCGATGTTTTTACTTTGGTCTATTATCTGGGCGATAAACACCAAAGAAGAGAAATATCTTCTTATTACGGCTATTGATATTCTCATCTATAGATGGTGGTATCCGCAGAGTTATTCCCTTGAGTTTTCCTTTTTTGCACTCATCCTTGTATATGCTTTGATTTTTGAGAGAAAAAATCTCTACAACTACAAACTTTTGGCCATTATGCTTTTTGCAATGATGGATGTCGATGGAGTGATTCGTTTGCCTATCGTATTTGGACTCTATGTTTTTTTTAAGATGGAAAAAGCAGACAAATTTGCTTTTTCCATTTTAGCACTTGCGGTAGTTGCGTTTTTTGTAACAGGCGGTTTTGACCCTATTTGGTTAAGGCTCAAACTTTATGTTTTTACGGATACTTTAGTAAGCAGCAAAGAAGGAATGGGACTTCACTATTTTGCCGTTATGCAGACAGTACGAGAAGCAGGATCGATACCGTTTTCTGAGTTCGCAAATCGTATCAGTGGGCACGGTGTTACTTTTATCCTTTCTCTTGCTGGTTATGTTTACCTTGCCTACAAACACAAACTCATGTTGCTAGCACTTCCTATGATAGGTCTTGGCTTTTTAGCCAGTGTCGGGGGATTGCGTTTTACTATCTACGCTGTGCCGATTTTGGCTTTTGGGGTTGCGTTTTTGATAACAGAACTTGGACGTGTGATGCCAACGGAAAAACTCAAATATCTCAGTATGGTTGCGTTTACCTTGGCTATTTTATATCCAAACTATCAACATATAGAAGGGTATAAGGTACCTACTGTGATGAATACGGATGAGGTAAAGGTGCTTGATATACTTAAAGTCAAAGCCAATAGAGAAGATTATGTGGTCGCGTGGTGGGATTATGGTTATCCTATTCGTTATTATGGAGATGTTAAAACGCTCGTTGATGGGGGCAAACATGATGGAGATGTCAATTTTCCAGTAAGTTTTATTCTTACCTCGCCACAAGAAGAAGCGGCAAAGATGGCAAGATTGGATGTGGAATATACTGAGGCAGGTTATGAAACTAATCGTTCTCTCTCTTATATAGAGCAGATGTGCAGTGATTATGGCTTTAGTGATGCAAATGATTTTTTACTTTCACTGCAAACAGAGATAAAACTACCAAATAAGACAAGAGATATCTATTTTTATCTTCCATTCAATATGCTGAGTATCTATCCAACGCTCACAAAGTTTTCGTATATTGACCTTATGAGTGGCAAAGAGAAAAAAGCACCATTTTATTTTATAAGCAGAAATTTCCGTGATGTAGGCTCTTCTATCCAATTAAGTCAAGAAGTTTTTATGGATAAAGAGACTTTTGCACTCACTATTGGAACACAAAAAGTGACACCAAAACGATTTGTAAAAACTTTTTATGACAAAGAGATGCAACTCCAAAGCAGTGTTCAAAACATAGACCCAAACGCAGAGGTAAGTATCATCTATATGTCTAATTACAATACATTTTTAGTGCTTGATGAAGCAACATATAACTCTCTTTTTATTCAATTGATGGTTTTAGAAAGTTATGACACGAACCTTTTTGAAAAAGTGATAACAAATCCTCATGCAAAGGTGTATAAGCTCAAAATATAAATACAACTTTAAGATGTGTTTGTACTCTTTTGTTGTAAAATTTACATAAATTATCAAGGATTTTTATATGAAGACAAGCGTTAAAAAGTGTTTATTTCCAGCCGCAGGATACGGTACAAGATTTTTACCAGCGACAAAGGCTATTCCTAAAGAGATGTTGCCGATTCTTACAAAACCGCTTTTACAGTATGGTGTGGAGGAAGCAAGAAGTGCGGGTATTGACACGATGGCGATTGTTACAGGGCGTGGAAAACGTGCGATTGAAGATCACTTTGACAGATCTTATGAGCTTGAACATCAAATTGATGGCACTCCTAAAGAAGAGCTTATGAAAGAGATTAGAGATATTGTAAAAAATTGTACAATCAGTTATACAAGACAAGTTGAGATGAAGGGCTTGGGGCATGCCATACTCACCGGAGAAACCCTCATAGGGGATGAACCGTTTGCAGTTATCCTTGCGGATGATTTATGTGATAATGGAGACAACGAGCCTATTCTATCTCAAATGGTAAAACTCTATGCACAGTATCAGTGTTCTATAGTAGCCGTAGAAGAAGTGCCGCCAAAAGATACAAATAAGTACGGGGTTGTTGCTGGTGAGTTTATCACTCCTGATATTATGCGTGTAAACAATATGGTTGAAAAACCGGAACCAAAAGATGCACCTTCAAATCTAGCAATTATCGGACGCTATATTCTCACACCAGATATTTTTGATATTATCAGAGAAGTTAAACCTGGTAAAGGCGGAGAGATTCAGATTACGGACGCACTTTTAGAGCAGGCAAAACAAGGAAAAGTGATTGCGTATAAGTTTAAGGGCAAGCGTTTTGATTGTGGAAGTGTAGATGGTTTTGTGCAAGCAACTAACTACTTTTATGCAAAAAGCAACATATAATTTACATTTAACATTTGAACAGATAAGGAAAAAAGTATGCACTATCAAAATAACTTTACACCCACGATTTCGGATAATGAACTCTTTAGTGAGATAATCAAAGAAAAAGAGCATATCGGTTACTACAATCTTGTAAATCAAGATACAACTGCGTTTAAAGCGTACGCTAATGAGGTGAAGCAAAAAAATATCGTAGTAATCGGTATAGGCGGCAGCACTTTAGGGACATACGCAATTTATAAATTTCTCAAACATTCAAAAAATCTCTCTAAAAATCTTTATTTTTTAGAGACGACAGACCCTATAGATATCAAATCAAAAATCGCGACTATCAACCTTACGGATACGCTTTTTGTTATCATCTCAAAGTCCGGCACAACAGTTGAGACAGTTTCTATTTTTAAATACATCAACACTTTAGTCCACGTGGATGCAAGCAACACCGTTGTCATTACTGAAAATGATTCAAAATTGAACTTTTATGCGCAGAGCAATGGTATGCAAACTTTTGAAATACCTAAAAATGTAGGGGGAAGATTTTCTGTGTTAAGTGCTGTAGGTCTGCTTCCTCTTGCGATAGTCGGTATAGATATTGATGAGATTCTGGCTGGAGCGAAGGATGTTTATAACTCCTTTTTTCAGCTGTGTGCACAAGATGATGCACAGGTTAATTACCACGAGCGCGTTCTTAAAAAAGCGAGATTTTTTACAGAGTATAGAAACAAATTTAATATCAATGTTGTTTTCTCTTACTCATCGCGTTTAGAAGGATTTAACAAGTGGTATATACAACTTTGGGGAGAGAGTCTTGGCAAAATAGATACAAACCAAAGCAGACAAGGTCTCACACCTATCGGTATCATAGGTCCGATAGACCAACACTCATTTTTACAGTTGATTGTCGGTGGAACTAGAGATAAGACTGTAACGGTTATTAAAGTGGAAGATTTTGATAATCATCTCAAAATCCCGCAGATAACACTTGCAGGTCTTGAAGAGTTAGATTATCTTGATAATGTAGAGTTTTCTTCACTAATAAATATGCAAGCAGATGCAACGATAGAGTCTATTAACAGCTTTGGCGATATACCTTGTGATGTTATCACTATCACAGGTGTAAACGAAAGAGCGATAGCAAGTTTGATGTATGAGTATGAACTTTTAACATCGGCTTGTGCAAAATTTATGTACATAAACGCATACGACCAACCAGGTGTTGAGAGTGGAAAAATAATTCTTAAAGAGAAACTTGCAAATAAATAACCGATAAGTTTTATAGCCAAACGGATTTATTCGTTTGGCTGTTTAATATCAACTAATGATATGCCCCACAAATTTACTCATATTGTCTAAAATCTCAGAACCTTTTCTAAATCCAAGACCACAAGCTTCATAAGCAAAGAAAACTCCTGCTTGATATTTCACTCCATCTGCATCTTTTGGAAACTCTATATACTCTTGATAGACTTTTTTGTAGTTACCGTAAGGTCCTGCGTTTTGGATGAGTGTGACTCCATCTGCGTCGATAATCTTTGTATTGGCACCTTCTCTTCCAAAAACAGTTTTTTCGACTTGTTTGATTCCTTGGAGTGGTTCAAAAGATGTTTTGAGCAGATAAGGAGATTCTGGAAACAGATCACAAAGTATCTTCATCATTCCCTTTGATTGAAACAAAAGTGTGTAGGCAGGGTTTAAGATGATAACTTTTTGATTTTGCATAATAGTTGTGAGCATCGTAGCAAGCTCAGGTTCATCGCTAGCTATATCTTCCCAAGGATAGAGTTTAAACCAGTATTCGTAAGGATTTTCATTTGCGTCAAAAATACCCTCTTCATCAAAATGGGTGTTTTCAAGATGCTCAAAACCTGTGTTAAATCCGGCATCTGTCGCCATCTGTTGCAAGAGTCTTGTTGTAACTTCTTCCTCTGCGTTTTGTGAGATACTCGAGAAGAGGATTTTCCAGCCATCATAACGTGCTTCAAACTCTTTTGTATCATCAAAGAGGGTGATAAGACGTTTAAAATTTTCACTTATAGACTCATAGATATTATTAAATTGCATCTGTTCATTCATGCCATTGTGCTTCAGAATAGCCCACTGCAGTAGAGCAGTCTCAAAGAGCCCTGTTGGAGTATCAGCGTTAAATTCGATGAGTTTTATAGCTTGCCCATCAATCCCGCCTGCGAGATCGAAACGTCCGTAAAGATGCCAATGGACATCATTTTCCCAGCTTTTTTTGATAGAATCGACAAGATTAAATGGGATACCGAGTTCAAAAAATAAATCGTTTTGTATGACATACTCAGCAGCTTCTACGTACATGTCATAAAGCTCATTAACCGCTTCATAATAAACTTCTGCTTCTTGTGAAGTCACATTTACGAGCGCATCACTTACATATTTACTTCCATCGCTATCTGTATGCCAAGAGAAGCCAAGTTCTTCGAGAGTTGCATCATCCAGTGGACGTACTTTTTGAAGTTTTACCATAATTTAGCTCCCAAAATTTGTTTTGCTTGCGCTGTTACTTGAGCTTGAAGAACCAAAAAAGCTTTTTTTCCCAGATGTAGCAGAAGATTTAGCAGCAGAACGTGCGTAGGGACTTTGGTTGACACTTGTAGCCTTTTGCGAGAAATTTTTGTTGTTCATTAGTGCATTTCCTATCATATTTCCAAGAAGTGAACCAGCTGCGACCGCAAGAATCGTACCTGCTAGACCCATACCTCCGCTGCTTTCTCCGCTTTGTACAGTCTCACTCGTACCATCTTGCGTTTTGAGATACTCCTGTTCTGCTAGAGTTTTCATCTCTGCTTCATTCATAAAGCGCTCAACTGTATTGCCATTTGCATCTTTTTCACGAATGACGGCACGGCTAGGTCCATCTGTCGGCACCTCTTCGACGACGAGATATTTGCCATTTGGCTGTTGTTCGATGACTAAAAATTTGTTTGCAGGTTTTTGTTCTTCTTGAGCGCATCCGCTAAGTACGCTCATCATGACTAAACCAGCACCGCCTAAGGCAACACCGTTTGCCAAACTTGTGAGATGTTTCATGGTATTAGTTCCTCTTTTTTAAGTAAAATTATTTTTTGAAGGTCATAATCATAAAATGTTATGTTTGTACGACCGATGTAATAAACATCGCCCGTGAAAGTATATCTTTTTGATTTAAATATTTGATTTTTTTGCATAAAAAATCCTGCGCCAAGTGCGTTCCCTATCTGTGGTATAAGTGTTGCAAGTGAAGCTGTAAAGAAAAAGATAAGGATTGGAAGTTTGATTTTATTGGAATCGATATATGAAACCAAATAGCCAAAAAAGGCACTAAAAAGAAGATAGATAAAGATATTTTGGTTATCTGCAAAATGAATATTATAGTATAAATCAATTTTGTAAAAATCAATATAGTTCTCTTTTATGCCTAAAAAAATCAAAAAATCAAAAATAAAAGTGATAAATACACCAGTTAAAAACGCTTGAACTATTTTACTCATCGGAGTCTCCTTTTTTTTCTGCGACCCAGCACCAAGATTGTTGATGCGCTTTTTTCACTCAAACCGCGATGGTCTTCTACTATTATATCAGCTTTTGATTGGCAGAAACTTCTCTCAAAGTTCTTGCCCGCTGCGTTTGCAGAAGTGGAATATGACCAGTGGAGTGCACGAATGATAGAGGAGTGAAGCTGTGTTGGGGCAATGCGAAAGGAGTTTTGCTTGAGAATAAAAGTCGTTTTTTTCGCGCGTCTGACACTGTTTTTATGTTTTTTTGGAACTCTAAATCCTGCGTTTTTAAAAGAGGCAAAACTTTCAAAGACTTTGATAAAAGGTTTTGAATTTGCACGGGATTTTATCTCATAGAGCTCATGTGCATTTTGAGATAAAAAACCGACGGTAGTGTCGGTTTGTGCTAGGACGACACTCACCCTTAAGCTAAAAAGTCTTGAAGTGCCTGAGGAGAAGACCATGATGTATCTTTCATCTCTTCAAGGGCTAAGATAAGTGCTCTTGCGGCACTAAGTGTCGTAAAGTATGGGATGTTGCGTTTGAGAACTTCTTGACGAATTTTCACAGCATCTTTTTTAGAAGTGTTGTTATCTGAAGTGTTGATTGCCATAGATATTTCATCATTTTTCATGCTATCTTCTATATTTGGACGGCCTTCTGATATTTTAAGAACTCTCTCACATGGTATGCCTGCTTCTTCGATGATACTTTGTGTACCTTTTGTCGCTACAAGTTTGAAGCCATTTTTATGAAGGCCGCTTGCTATCTCAGCTGCATGTTTTTTGTCTGTATCGACAAACGAAAGGAAACATATCCCGCCTGTTGGAATCTTATTGCCTGCTGCAAGTTGTGCTTTGGCAAAAGAGATACCGAAGTTTGAGCTGATACCCATCACTTCACCTGTTGACTTCATTTCAGGAGATAAAACAAGATCAGCTCCATAAAGTTTATGGAAAGGAAAAACTGCTTCTTTTACGGAGATATGACCTTTGAGAAGTGGACGAAGCAGATCGTTTGCTTCTTCTACTATGTTATATTTGTCATAAAATGCAAGTGCATCTCTGAGGTTTTCACCCATCATAACCCGTGTTGCAACTTTTGCAAGAGGCATACCTGTTGCCTTGGAGACAAAAGGAACAGTTCGTGAAGCTCTAGGATTTACTTCAATAAGATAGATATCACCTTCATAGATGGCGTACTGGACATTCATAAGCCCGACAACACCTAAACCAAGTGCGATAGTTTTTGTCTGCTGTTCTACTTTTTCTATTAGTTCTTTTGAAAGATTTACGGGAGGAAGTGAACAAGCGCTATCGCCTGAGTGGATACCCGCTTCTTCTATATGCTGCATAACTGAACCGATATAAACCTCTTTGCCATCACAAATAGCATCTACATCAAGCTCGATAGCTTGATCTAAAAATCTATCAATTAAAACGGGTGCATTGTGCGAAACAGAAACTGCAACATCCATATATTGTTTGAGTTCATCTTCACTATAAACGATACGCATACCACGACCGCCAAGAACAAATGATGGACGTACAAGAACAGGATACCCGAGACGCTCAGCAATTACATATGACTCTTCTTTAGTACGTGCAAGACCATTTTCAGGCTGTTTGAGACTATTTTTGATAACAAAATTAGAAAATTGTTCTCTATCTTCAGCAAGGTCAATAACAGCTGATGGCGTTCCTGCGATTTTTGCACCGATTTTTGTAAGTGAATCTGCAAGCTTAAGTGGTGTTTGTCCACCAAAATGGACGATAATGCCGTCTGGATTTTCATTTTCAATTACTTCACGCACATGTTCAAAATCAATCGGTTCAAAATAAAGTACATCCGAAGTGTCATAGTCTGTTGAAACTGTTTCAGGGTTACAGTTGTACATGATAGTTTCAATTCCCATCTCTTTAAGCGCAAACGCAGCATGAACACAGCAGTAGTCAAATTCTATCCCTTGACCGATTCTGTTTGGACCGCCGCCGATAATCATCACTTTTTTCTTGTCACTTTGGCGTTTTTGAACATTTGGAAGTTTTGTAATGTTTGTAGATGAATAAAGATATGGTGTCAGTGCTTCAAACTCTGCCGCACAGGTATCTACTTCATTGTATTCCAAGTGAACGCCGAGTTTTTTTCTTGCATCATAAACATCATTTTCACTTACTGTTATTTCTGAATTTTGAGCGATAAGCTGAGAAATTCTTTTATCTGAAAAACCGTCAACTTTTGCAGCTCTCATGAGCAGTTCGTCTGTTAATATTGCAGATGTCATTGCTTTTTCAGATTGTAAAATCTCTTCTATTTGGTACAAAAACCAAGGGTCGATGTTACAAGTTTCAAACATCTCTTCTACGCTCATGCCACGGCGAAAACCTTCAGCTACATACAAAACGCGGTCTGCGTTTGGACGGCGAATTTCGTGTTTTACAAACTCATCATCAAAAGGCATTGCATCAAAACCGCAAAGTCCTGTCTCAAGTGAACAGAGTGCTTTTTGCATAGACTCTTTGAACGTGCGTCCAATAGCCATAACTTCACCGACAGATTTCATGCTTGTACTGAGTGTATTTTCTGCTTCAGGAAATTTCTCAAAAGTAAAACGAGGGATTTTTGTTACAACATAATCGATAACAGGCTCAAACGCAGCAGGTGTTCCTGTAATGTCGTTCGTAATCTCATCAAGTGTAAATCCAACGGCCAAAAGTGTTGCAACTTTAGCAATAGGATACCCTGTAGCTTTTGATGCAAGAGCAGATGAACGAGAAACGCGAGGATTCATCTCAATTACAATCATACGTCCTGTTTTTGGGTCAATTGAGAATTGAACATTACTTCCGCCTGTGTCAACACCAATTTCACGCAAGATGTCAAAAGAAGCATTACGCATTCTTTGATACTCTTTATCGGTGAGTGTCAGGGCAGGTGCTACTGTGATACTATCACCTGTATGTACACCCATAGGGTCGAAGTTTTCGATAGAACATACGATGATACAGTTGTCCGCTTTGTCACGAATAACTTCCATCTCGTACTCTTTCCAGCCAAGAAGAGACTCCTCTATGAGGATTTCTGTGACCGGAGACTCATCAAGTCCGCGTCTTGCGAGTTCTTTAAACTCATCCATGTTATAAGCAACACCGCTTCCGCCACCTGCGAGGGTAAATGAAGCACGGATGATGATAGGAAAACCGATAGTCTCAGCCGCTTTAAGTGCGTCATCCATATCGTATGCGTACATAGAAAATGGCAAATCCATCCCGATTTTAATCATCGCTTCTTTAAACGCGGAACGGTCTTCGCCTTTGTGGATAGCCGCAGGAGAAGCACCTAAAAATTCCACTCCTTCAAGCATACCCTTTTCATACATTTTTGTAGCGACATTCAGTGCTGTTTGTCCACCCATAGTTGGCAGAACCGCATCAACTTTTTCATCTTTGA
>Ga0154590_1038_pt2 | contig 14356 bp, 13 predicted proteins | sample RifGroF2_FD_116019 | JGI IMG/M metagenome (GOLD analysis project Ga0154590, IMG submission 116019) | Sulfurimonas sp. GWF2_37_8 | reverse complement strand
TGGTGGGATTTCTCGTTCTTTTTATATCGTTGATGAGGTTCTTCAAGGTATCATCCATCCGCAAAAAAATAAAAAAGTGCGTCGTTTGAAGTTAAATGCACTTATAGAAGAGCAAGATATCTTTGAACTTGTCGAACCGACAACCGCCCTCTCAGATGTCGTACTCAACAAAAAAACGCAGCAGACACTTGAAAACCTTATGCGTCAAGTCGATAAAGAGGTGATTGGGCGTTTGGTTGATTGGGGTATTAAAGATAAAAAAAGCGGAATAGATGCAAGAATTATTTTTTATGGAGCAGCAGGGACAGGGAAAACTATGACGGCTTACTCTCTTGCAAAGTCGCTCAAACGCCAAGTTCTTGCCTTTGACTGTTCTAAAATTTTGTCCATGTATGTGGGTGAGAGTGAAAAAAATGTGCGTAAAATTTTTGATACTTTTTATGATTTGTGTGAAAAAACAAAATCGGAGCCGATTTTACTTTTAAATGAAGCTGACCAGTTTTTAAGCTCACGTTCAAGCGGCATAAGTTCAAGCGCCGACCAGATGCACAACCAAATGCAAAACATTTTTTTAGAACAGATAGAAAAGTTTAAGGGTATGCTCATCGCTACGACAAACTTACTTGAAAATATCGACAAAGCATTTTCTCGTCGCTTTAACTATAAAATAGAGTTCAAAAAACCTGATCAAACGCAGCGTTTGGAACTTTGGGGCAAGATGCTTCCAAAAGAAGCACCGTATGAAGAAGGTTTTGATGCAAAAGAACTTGCAACTTACGCTCTTACAGGCGGACAAATCCATCTTATCATCAAAAACACAGCCTATAAAGTAGCAGTCAGAGAAACGCCTATTTTTAGCGTCAAAGATTTTATAGATGAAATCAGCAGAGAAAAAGACGCAAGCTTCGATAACGAAAAATCCATGGGATTTTTAAACAAATAGTTCTTCTCTTTTGAGAGAAGAAGACCCGTAACTATCACAAAATCTAATCTTCGTAACAGCTCTGTAACAAATTTCCCGCACAATACCAGTAGAAAAACTTTCTTCTTTTAAGGAAAAACAATGGTAGTGTTTACAGAGGCAATCGTTAATTATATAGTGAAATATTACAATGTTAATAGAGCAGAAGTGATAATGATGGTCGAGGATGAATGGGATGCAATCGAAGATGCATTTTATGCCCAAAACACCAATGTAAAAGAGATGGCTAAAGAACTTTTAAATCTTTATATGGTTGCATAAGATGGCTATCTCTGTAGAAAAATACCTTACACACAATTATCCGTCGCTTGAAAAATGGCCACAATTACTCCAAAAAATCGTTGTATCTCTTTTTAAAAAAGTCGCTCATGAAGAGGAGATAAATCTTTTTCTCAAAGCCAATGAACATGAAAGCGGCTTTGGGTTTATTGAGTCTATTATGGATTATTTCAATATTGACATAGCAATCAATCAAAATGAACTCACGAGAATCCCATCCTATGGAAGAGTCGTCATTATCGCAAATCATCCACTGGGTGCCCTTGACGCTCTTGCACTTATCCATGTACTCAAAAATGTACGAAAAGATATCAAAATAGTTGCGTCAAACTTTTTAAACGCATTTGAGAATCTCAATGAACTTCTTATCCCGATAGAAAATGTCAAAGGAAAAATGGGAAAAAGCTCTGTGAACGCTATTTATGATGCACTCAAACAAGAGCAAGCCGTCATCATATTCCCTTCAGGTGAAGTAAGTCGTGCACGTCCCAACGGGATAAAAGATACGAAGTGGAGAAGTGGATTTTTAAAAATGGCGCAGAAAACGCAGTCACCTATTTTGCCTATTTATGTCAATGCTAAAAACTCAAAGTTTTTTTATATGGTCTCTATGTTTAACAAATCTCTGGCAACAGCGACTATTCCGCATGAGATGTTTAAGTATCATGATAAAATTATCGGTTTTCGCATCGGAAAAAGTATCCCGTATGAAAATTATAATATCCCATCGCTCTCCCTTGAAGATAAAGTTAAGCTTTTTCGCAAGCACTTTTATCTCGTCTCAAAAAAACATCGCGGTATCTTTAAAACGCATAACTCTATCGCTTTAGCTGAAGATAGACAGGAACTGAAACTGGCACTCAGAGATGCAAAAGTTCTAGGAGAGACCAGCGATGGAAAAAAAATCTATCTTTATAATTCTCAAGAAGAGAGTGTTTTACTCAAAGAGATAGGAAGACTCAGAGAGATTAGTTTTCGTCAGGTTAAAGAGGGGAGCGGCAAAAAAAGAGATTTAGACGAGTTTGATTATTATTACGAACACATCATTTTATGGGATGATAAAGATCTGGAAATAGTAGGCTCTTACAGAGTGCTCAAAACAAAAGAAGCGTATGATATCGGTGAACTTTATACGGCTACACTTTTTGATTATGAAGAGGGTTTTTTTGAATATCTTCAAGAAGGTTTGGAACTTGGACGAAGTTTTATACAACCAAAATACTGGAATTCAAGAGCGCTTGATTATCTCTGGCAGGGAATAGGGGCATATCTTAGAGCCAATCCTGATGTACGTTATATGTTTGGTCCCGTAAGTATTTCTCGTTCGTATGATAATGAAGCAGTCTCTTTACTTGTTTATTTTTATAAACACTATTTTGGGGCGAAATCAAAATTGGTTGCACATAAAGAGAGCTATTTTATCACGCAAGCCAAAGAAGAAAAGTATAAAGCACTTTTTTCGCTTGATAATTATGCAGAGGATTTAGCAGTGTTAAAAAATGAACTTCAAATAAATGGCAATGCGATTCCTACACTTTATAAACAATACAGCGACTTGTGTGAAGAGGGCGGTGTATCATTTATGGACTTTGGAGTTGATAGAAGTTTTGATAACTGTGTTGATGGCTTTATTGTCGTGGATATAGATAAGCTAAAGCCTGCTAAACGCAAGCGTTATCTTGCATAAAATCATAAAGCAGATAGCTATTTTTTCTTCTTCGCCTGTGTAATATTTCTACACTGGCAGCCTTTTTTCGTTACAAAATTACTCAAAACTTTTTATTACTCAAAAACAGTGTTGCGTTTTGTGACATGAAACTCTACTTCATATTCCTCACTCTTTTATTTAATACTCTTTTTGTTATAGTGCAAGTAACTGTTTTTTCAAATATCTTTTGAAAAAAACTATGCATTAAAATGTGTAGTTTATGGAGAGTTTGAAAACAAAATATTACTTGAAGTCGTATCGGGTAGGTGCGATTTTAAAAAATAAAGGTAGGTTATATGGAACATATTGCAACTGCAAATCCGTATTTTGGGGTATTTGTACTGTTTGTTGTAACTTTTGGAGCATTTATCGGGACTACGATAATCGCAAGATTAGCAAGTCGCGCATTGGCACGCAAAGACTCTGAAAAGATTAAACTTTCAGTGTATGAGTGTGGACCTGAGATTACAAAACAACCAAATAGAGTATCACCACAATTTTATCTATTTGCGCTTCTTTTCTTATTGTTTGATGTAGAGATCATATTTATGTTCCCTTGGGCAGTGGATTTTAAACTTCTTGGTTGGTTTGGTTTTGCTGAGATGTTAATGTTCATCTTATTACTCACGATAGGTTTCGTGTATGCATGGAAAAAAGGAGCACTTGAATGGCACAACATAAAATAAATTATACGCAAGATGGCGGTTTGCCGGTTGCACTTACGAGTATAGACAAGATAGTGAACTGGGGTCGTTCGAACTCTCTTTGGGCACTTACTTACGGTCTTGCTTGTTGCGGTATTGAGATGATGGCTTCTGGCGCATCTCGTTTTGACTTTGACCGTTATGGGACAATTTTCCGTGCTTCTCCTCGTCAAGCTGACGTTATGATTGTTGCAGGAACATTGACAAAAAAACACGCGGAGTTCATTAAACGACTTTACGACCAAATGACAGAGCCTAGATGGGTTATTTCTATGGGTTCATGCGCAAATACTGGCGGTATGTTTAACACATATGCAACGGTTCAAGGTTGTGACAGAATCATACCTGTTGATTTGTATCTTCCAGGGTGTGCACCGCGTCCTGAAACACTTCAGTATGGTGTGATGTTACTTCAGAAAAAAATCCGTGCTAACAAAGCTGGAAACGCGCAAAAAGCAAAAAGGCTGATGTAATGAGAGCATATACACCAAAAGATGATGTACAGGCAAAGGCGTATTATACGGACAGATATTATGTTGCACCTCAAGTTCCAAAAGAAGCAGTAGAGAATGATGCAGTTTTTGCAGCGGATTTAGTGGCTATCAAAGCAAAGTTTGAAGTAAGTGATGCTTACATTCAAGTAGGACAAATGGTTGTTTACATAAACGCAGCAGACAACTATGAAGTATTAAAACTCCTCAGAGATGAGTTGGAATATACACAACTCTCCGAGATGAGTGCAATTGACTGGCTTGCAAAAAGTAACCAATTTGAGATTTTTTACCAAATGCTCAGCATGAACAAACGCAAGCGAATCCGTATTAAATTTTTCATCAACAAAGGTCAGGCAGTAAATTCAGTGGAAAAACTTTTCCGTTGTGCTGACTGGTCTGAGAGAGAGATGTTTGATATGTTCGGCATCGAAGCAAATGGGCATCCATTTATGAAACGTATCCTTATGCCGTACGACTGGCAGGGACATCCACTTCTCAAAACGTATCCTTTACAGGGTGATGAGTTTGCTGCTTGGTATGAAGTAGATAAGATTTACGGCAAAGAAGCGCGTGATATTATCGGGCCTGAAATTCGTGATACTGCACGCGTTGATAGATACGATTCAGAGCGTTTCGCACGTTTAGGGTTTGAAGTACCTAAGGGCACAGTCATTACAGGAAATGAAGAGAGAAATGAGCAGTCGTACCAAGAAGAGGGCGGCATTTTCTTGATTAAAAAATTTGATAAAGCATCATCAAGAGTTATTGATGATCCTCAAAGATAGGGTGGCAAAAATATGGCACAAGTAAAAAATAGATTAACACCGTTTTTTGAAAATATAACATTTGATAGAGACGACAATGAACTTATCCTAAACTTCGGTCCGCAGCACCCTTCTGCTCACGGACAGTTGCGTTTGATGCTTCATTTGCAGCAAGAACAGATAACAAAAGCGCACCCAGATATAGGTTACCTTCACCGTGGTATGGAGAAGATGGCAGAGAACATGATCTACAACGAGTTCATGCCTACAACAGACCGTATGGACTATATCGCCTCAAGCGCAAATAACTACGGTTTTGCTTTAGCGGTTGAAAAGCTTATCGGCTTAGAAGTACCTCGTCGTGCAAAAGTTATCCGTATGATGCTTCTTGAGATCAACCGTTTGATGTCTCATCTCTTTTGGTTAGCTACAACGGCGCTGGATATCGGGGCTATGACAGTTTTCCTTTTTGCATTCCGCGAGAGAGAGTATCTGATGGATATTATCGAAGGCTATTGTGGAGCGCGTTTAACACATGCGGCTATTCGTATCGGGGGTGTTCCATTAGATATTCAAGATACTTTTATCGCGCAGTTAAAAACTTTCTTAGATAAGTTGCCGGCAAATATCAAAGATTATGAAGATTTACTCGATACAAACCGTATTTGGCTTATGAGAATGGAAGAGGTTGGCACTATCTCAAAAGAGATGGCACTTTCATGGGGATGTAGCGGTCCAATGCTGAGAGCTTCAGGAGTCGCTTGGGATATTCGTAAAGAAGAGCCGTATGAGTTGTATGATGAAGTAGAGTTTAATGTTCCTTATTCAGACAAAGGCGACAATTTTGCGCGTTACCGCATTTATATGGAAGAGATGAGGGAATCTGCAAAGATTTTATACCAAACGATTGATATGTATGAAGCGACCGTAAAAAACAATCAAACAGAACTTATGGCTCATGCGCCAAAATATATATCTGCTCCAAAACTTGACATCATGACACAAAACTACTCTTTGATGCAGCACTTTGTGCTTGTGACACAAGGAATGAGACCACCTGTAGGTGAAGTATATGTAGCAACTGAATCACCAAAAGGTGAACTTGGTTTTTATATTAACTCTCAAGGTGGACCATACCCTTATAGATTAAAACTTCGTGCTCCGTCGTTTTGGCATACAGGGATTTTAACTGACCTTTTACCTGGTCACTATATCCCGGATGTTGTTTCTATTATTGGAACAACAAATATCGTATTTGGAGAGGTTGACCGCTAATGAAAAGATATGATTTAAGACACTTAAAAGATAATTTTGAGCCTCGTATGAAAGAGCTTCTTGCTACGCATAAAGCTGGTGAAGTGGCGATATTTTTATTTGAAATAGGGGATTTTTCACCTATTCAAAAATCAGCGGATTTAGTAAAAGAGTGCGGCTATGAGTTGATGAACTCTTTAAAGTTTAACGAAGTCGATTGGACTCTCGTTTGCAAAAAATAAAGGAATAGAATCGTGAGTAAAGTCTATTTTTCTACTTGGAACGGGGAACTGATAAATAACATTGGTAAACCTGAGCATGAGTGGGAAGAATCAGCTTATAACCTGCCGGCACAATACGATGATCACCGTGATTCTAAAGCTTTTATAGGCTGGGATGGCGTTTCGTTGTTTAATGCAGATGTAGATGTAATCCGTTTAGCTATGGAGTACGCTGCGCAGTACCAAGAGTATTCTGAAGCTTGTGGAAGATGTGCACCTGGAAGATGGGGTGGACGTATTTTATATGACTTACTAGATAAAATAGCTCGTGGTGAGGGCAGTGTTGCAGATTTGGACCACTTAAAAGAGGTTGGCAAAAGTATGCAGCTTACTTCAAAATGTGAAATTGGAAAAACAGTTCCAAATCCTATCATTGACTTGATGGTGCATTTTGAGGGTGAGTTTATGGCTTGTATTAACGAGCAAAAAGCATCTAAACACTATAATGATTCTATCGGGTATATAGCAAAAATAACTGCACCTTGCACGGACGCTTGTCCTGCTCATGTGGATATTCCTGCTTATATTGAGGGTGTTCGAGACCTGCGTTTTGATGATTCACTCGAAGCGACACGTCAAACGATGCCTCTTGCTCACGTGTGCGGCCGCGTTTGTCCTCATCCTTGTGAGGATGCGTGTAGAAGAACAAACCTTGATGAACCGATTGCAATTATGGCGTTGAAGCGTTTAGGTGCTGACTGGGAAACTGACCACGGCTATGATTTTTTTCATCCAATGGAAAAAAAATCTATGAGTGGCAAGAGAGTTGCCGTTGTCGGTGCTGGACCTGCCGGTCTTACAACAGCTTACTATCTTGCGGCTGAGGGTGTTGCGGTAGATGTTTATGAAGAACTCCCAGTTCTTGGTGGAGAGGTAACCGTTGGAGTTCCACAGTACCGTATGCCGTGGGAGAAGTATCTTCAAGATATTGAATGTGTCCGTGATATGGGCGTTAACTTTATCTTAAATCATAGGGTAAGTGCTGATGAGATGCGAGAGTTTGAAACAAGTTATGATGCGACGATGATTGCTTCTGGTACGCGTATTTCTAAAAAAGTCTATTGTGACAATGAACGTGCAGAAATCAAAGGCTATTGGGGTGCTATCGACTTCCTTGACTGGGTAAACTTGTATGAGAAGTTTGATATCAAAACACCTCAAAGAGTTCAAGAGCAGCAAATGCTTCCAACTGATTATGTGAACTTAACGGGCAAAACAGTTGCCTGTGTCGGTGGTGGTTTTACTTCAATGGATGTTGTTCGTTGTGCTATTCGTGCGGGTGCAAAAAAAGTGGTGATGATTTATCGTCGTGATGAGCAGACTATCATCCGTAATACGACTTATGAAGAGTATCATGAAGCGGTTGAGGAGGGGGTGGAATTTTATTTCCACTCCGCGGTTGCTGAGATGAAAGATGAGAACAATGTGCTCAAATCACTTATCATAGACAAATTTGAACTTGTACCTCCAGCGGATGGCGGGCGTGCTGAGCTTGTGAAGATTGAAGGTGCATCATACGAACTTGAAGTGGATTATCTTGTGCCTGCAGTTTCTCAAGCGGCTGATTTGAAGTTTATCCCTTCTGAATGGGAGTTAGAGATGACTTCATGGGGTACACTTAAGACAAACGGGAAAGATTACATGACATCTCGTAAGGGCATCTTTGCTTCTGGTGACTGCGAATATGGTCCGATGACTATCGTAAACGCAGTCGGACAAGCAAAACGCGGTGCTTCTGTTATGGCACGTTATCTTCAAAATGGTGAGATTACACTCTCAGATGATGAGATTATGGAAGACCATTTGCGTAAACTTAAGGTCTATAACAAAAAAGAGAAGATTTCTGGGTGGCTTCCGGGACTTGCACGACAACATAGTGAAGTTCTGGATGTTGACATCAGAAAGTTCAACAACATGGAAGTGAACTTAGGTTTCACACAAGATGAAGCTATGAGTGAAGCTGACCGCTGTATGCGTTGTTATTACATCGCTATGGTTCAGGCGTAGGAGGGGGATATGAGTAATTTTATTGAATTTAAAATAAACGGCACCTCTGTAGAAGCTAAAAAAGGCGAGACTATCTTGCAGGTAGCACGCAAAAATGGTATCTATATCCCTACGATGTGTTATATCTCCAAAACGACACCATGTGCATCGTGTCGTATGTGTGTGGTAGAAGCTGAGGGAGTAAATGGCTTTGTACTTTCGTGCAATACGCCTCCAGTAGCAGGTTTAAATGTACAGACAAATAGCGAAACATTGGAGTTAGAACGCACAAATATCATGAAACTTTATGATGTAAACCATCCTCTTGAGTGTGGTGTCTGTGATAAATCTGGCGAATGTGATCTACAAAACAAGACTTTAGAGTTTGGGGTTGCTACACAAAATTTTACAACCCGCGAACAGCATCGTCCAGTAGAACATTGGGGTCTTATCAATTATGATCCAGCTCTTTGTATTATGTGTGAGAAATGTGTCCATGTTTGTAATGAAGTTATCGGTGACGATGCGATAGATGTCAAATTTGGCGGCTACAGCTCAACAATCATTCCTAAAAATAGCGAAACACTTGATTGTACTTTCTGTGGAGAGTGTATAGCGGTTTGTCCTGTGGGTGCACTTGTGAGTTCAAACTTTCAGTACAGCGCGAACGCATGGGAACTTTCACGTGTTCCTGCTACTTGTGCACACTGTTCGGGTGGTTGTTCTTTAGAGTATGAGACAAAATATGCAGGCATCAACGGTGCCAATGAAATCTACAGAGTCAAAAATAATTTTGAGTTCACTTCACTTTGTGGTGCAGGGCGTTTTGGTTATGACTTTGAAAATAGAGCGCTTAGAGACGAAGCTGCGTTTGAAAAAGCTGTAGAAGCTGTAAAAAATGCAAAAGCGATTCGTTTTTCTTCGATGATAACAAATGAAGAAGCCTATATGCTGGGTGAACTTAAAGAAAATTTTGGACTCAAACTCTTCAATGAAGATGCAAGAATGTTCCAAGAGTTTATGGGTGCATACAGCAGCATAAGCGGTAAAAAGCACTATAGCGGTTCACTTGATGCTATCAAACAAGCTGATGCTGTTATCATGATAGGCAGTAGAATAGCGACTGACAATCCAGCGGTTCGTTATGCTCTCACAACCGCTTCACGCCATAGAGGTGCGAAAATAGTCTATGCACATCCTCTTGAAGATGCGCTCATGCAAAATACTATCACACAGTTTATGAAGTATGAAGTAGGAACAGAAGAGGGTGTTATGGCACTTCTTGCAAACGCAATCCTTAAAGATGCGGATTTGAGTGAGCAAGAGAGAGCATTTTTTGATGACCTTGATTTTGGTTATCTTGACGCTGAATGTAATGTCGGTGCAGAAGAGATTGCGTTTATGATGCAGTCGTTCAAACGTGCCAAAAATCGTCTCCTTATCATCGGTAATGATCTTATCGCACATGAGCGTTCATACAATATTGCAAAACTTGCGGCGATGATAGAAAAATATAGTGACTTCTCTTTAGTGGTGGTGCCAAATGAAGTGAACACTTTGGGTGTTTCACTGATAAGTTCTTTAGATAAAGATGAGATGATAGAAAATGTAGTAGGCTATAACGCAGAAGGTGACTTTGTTATCTCTTCACTTTCAGACGCAGATATGGCGATCCCTGCACTCAATCAACAAGAGGGAACTTTTGTAAGTATAGACAATAGAGTTTTACCTACAAATGTTGCTGTTGGTTTTGAAGGGCATACGCTTAATGATATCCTGCTTGCTTGTGGTATTAGACACTACAATACAATAGACTGCACAAAAGAGTTGAGTTGTTTTGCAGGTTTTAAAGCCTACGAATTTGACACTTTAGAGAATTATATTTGCGCTCATGGAGAGGATAACAGAGGGTATCTTTTAGATGAAGTTTCTTGTGAAGCAGATGGTGTTTTAGAGAGTTTGAGTGATATGCCAGAGTTCAACGGTACGGTTATTTATCACTCAAATCCTGTATTGCAGTTTAATGCTTATACAGCAAAAACCAAGCAGTTGGAAAAAGATACAACACTTCGCGGTTCAGCGCAGTTTGCCGCAGCAGCGAGAATTTCTGATGGTGATACGATAGAGATCTCTTACGGATCATGTAGCATAACAAGAGAGTTTAAGCTAGATAATGATCTTAAAGGAACTATAGCGCTTAACCCTACGTTTGATAACGCGGTTGATGCGGGTAGATATAGATTTGAAAAATCCAAAATAGTGAGAGTAGTACATGAGTAAAATTACTATAAACATTGATGGAAAAGATATCCAAACGCAAGAGGGCGAGTATATACTAAACGCAGCCCGTGCAAATGATATTTTTATTCCAGCTATATGTTATCTAACAAGATGCAGTCCGACACTAGCGTGCCGTATCTGTCTTGTTGAAGCAGATGGTAAACAGGTTTATGCTTGTAATGCCAAAGCAAAAGATGGAATGAGTATTACAACTTCAACTCCAACAATCCAAAGCGAACGCCGTGCGATTATGGAAGTATATGATGTAAATCACCCGCTTCAGTGTGGTGTGTGTGACCAGTCTGGCGAATGTGAACTTCAAAACTATACACTTGAAATCGGCGTGGACTCTCAGTCTTATGCCATCAAAGATGTGGATAGAAGTTCTCACGACTGGGGTCATTTACACTATGATCCAGGTCTTTGTATCGTGTGTGAGCGTTGTGTAACCGTATGTAAAGACATGATAGGTGATAACTCCCTTAAAACTATTGCGCGCGGTTCAGATACAATCGAAGCAGAGTACAAAGAGAGTATGCCTAAAGATGCGTATGCGATGTGGAATAAACTCAACAAATCTGTTATTGGTCTCACAAATGGCACAGATGTTCTTGATTGTACTTCATGTGGTGAATGCGCAGCGGTTTGTCCAGTTGGTGCACTTGTTCATACAGATTTCATGTATAAATCAAACGCTTGGGAACTCAAGCAGATTCCTGCGACTTGCGGACACTGTTCTGCTGGATGCCAGATTACTTACGATGTAAAACATACAAGTATTGAAAACCCTGAAAATAAAATTTACCGTGTAATGAATGAGTGGAACTATGTATCACTTTGTGGTGCGGGACGTTATGGATTTGATTATGAAAACAGAGTAGCGCACAAAGACACGGCTGCGTTTGCAAAAGCGCTAGAGGCGTTTAAAAAAGCAGATACAGTTGCGTTTACATCGACTATTACAAACGAAGAGGCCTATTTACTTCAAAAGATGAAAGAGAAGTTTGGATATAAACTTGTAAATAACGAAGCAAAAGCGTTTCAAACTTTCCTTGGAAATTACAGTGAAATAAGCGGTACAAAACTCTATGGAAGTGATCTCAAAGCAACGCATAATGCAAACTTTATCATCTCTGTAGGTGCAGCACTAAAGTCTGATAATCCAAACGCAAGATATGCGCTTAATAACTCTATGACAGTGAACAAAGGTGCCGGGCTTTACTTTCACCCTGTAAGCGACCCAATTATAGAAGGACTTGGAAAAAGTATCATGAGCGTTAAACACGCTCCGCTTCAAGAAGAGGCTGTAATGTATCTTATTCTTGATCTTTTTGCTGATAAGTCAAAACTCTCAGCAGAACTTGTAGCATATCTTGCATCTTTTCACTCTAAAAAAACGATTACAGTTACTGAAACTATCAAAGAAAAAGTAGTTGAAAAAGTTAAAGAGATGAAAAAGAATGAAGAGAGTGGCGAAGAGGAAGAAGTAGAAGTAGAAAAATCTACTATGGTAAATAAAGAGGTTTCAAAAGAGGTAGAGATGGATGAAAATGCACTTCTTGCTTTGGTAAAAGCAGAGAAAAGTTTTGAAGAAGAACTTGATAAAAACCTCAAGAAAAAAGATGCTTTCTCACTTATCGTAGGACCAGATTTTTATACACATCCAAACGCGAAAAACTTAGCGCGTTTAGTGGCGCTTGTTGAGAAATACAGTGACTTTGAAGTGGTGATGATTCCACCGCTTACAAACTCTTTAGGTGTGGCACTTATTTGTGAACTTGATGATGCAAAAGGAGCGTTTACTATCGGTTACAACACAAAGGGTGACTTTACTCTGAGCGCACTTGGTGATGGTGATCTTGATATGCCAGCTATGAATCAGCAAGAGGGAACACTCACAAGTATCAATAAACGTGTAAGCCCTACAAACGCAGCACTTGAGTATCAAGGCTATGAATTAAATGATATCGCAAACGCACTTGGGCTTAAAGCTGACAATGTAATTGATTACACTGGAAAGCTTCCAGTTGCAGCAGGCTTCAAAACAGAAGAGTTTGATGCACTGCCAAACAGATATGAAAATGATGGAACTGAGGTGAGAGGTTACATTTTAGAGAATCTTTCTGTAGAAGTTAGTGGCGATGAAACTGTACAAATGTACAATAATGCTAAACTAGAAGGAACAATTGTTTATGTTGCAAATCCTGTAAGACAATTTACTGCGTTTACAAATAAAACAACAGCACTTTCACAAGAGGGTGGTCTTTACATGAGTGAAGAGTTCCTCGGTAAAAGTGATTTCAATGAGGGAGAAAGTGTTCGCATCAAAAGCAGCACTGGTGAGTTAGTTCTAAAAATCATCAGTGACAATAAAATCGCTGGTGATATAGCACTTCTACCGACGTATGATTCTAAAATAAATCCAGAAGTTATAACGAGTGGATACCGCTTCGTCGTAGCTTCGATTGAAAAGGTGTAATATATGGATACAGCATATCTAATAGAGACGATAATAAAAGTCGTTGTAGTTTTACTCATATTTTCTGCATTAGCGGGTATTGGGACTTATTTCGAGCGAAAAATTCTTGCGTTTATGCAGCGTCGTTTGGGACCAATGAATGTTGGACCTTATGGTTTACTACAGGTGGCAGCCGATGGTATCAAACTTTTTACAAAAGAGGATATTATCCCTACAAATGTAGTAGGACGCATCTTTAAAATAGCTCCGGTTATCACTGCAGCGACTGCGTTTATGGCAGCTGCAGCGATACCATTTTTACCTCAGTTTGAGCTTTTTGGATATACAGTACATCCGATTATTTCTGATGTAAACATTGGTATTTTATATATCCTCGGTATCATGGGTGTGGGTCTTTATGGTCCACTTCTTGGTGGTATGGCTTCGGCAAATAAGTTTTCACTACTCTCTGCTGCGCGTAGTGCGGCTGTTTTTATCTCATATGAGGTAGTTACAGGACTCTCTATCCTTGCTCCAATTATGATGGTAGGTTCTCTTTCATTGATTGATTTCAATGAGTACCAATCAGGCGGTATTGGTGATTGGATTGTTTGGTCGCAGCCGATTGCGTTTATACTTTTTTGGATAGCTGCGTTTGCTGAAACTGGACGTACTCCATTTCACTTAGTTGCAAATGATCATGAGATTATTGATGGATTTGGTACAGAGTATTCTGGTATGAGATGGGGACTTTTCTTCATCGGTGAATATGCAAATATGTTCTTTATCTCTTTTGTTATCCCTCTTCTTTTCTTAGGTGGATATGGAGATGGGAGTTTCTTAGGAGCACTCGGTTTATTGGCGAAGATGTCGTTTTTCTTCTTCTTTTTCCTTTGGACAAGAGCTGCTTGGCCAGATGTAAGACCTGACCAACTTATGTGGTTGTGTTGGAAAGTGCTTATGCCAATAGCTGTGATTAATATCGTTATCACTGGCTTTGTGATGATGTTTTAAGGGGATATGAATGAAAAAAACTGAAGTGTTTAACAACAGAAATGTTAGTGAAAATGGTTATTATTTAGTTGACATTGCAGATTATCCTACAGATGGTTGGGGTAAATTTAAACGTGTGATACAAAGAACTTTCAGAGGCGAACTTTTTGTCG